>WNFC01013075.1_pt1 | contig 23747 bp, 28 predicted proteins | sample 5400541 | NCBI WGS metagenome assembly WNFC01 (sample SAMN13153342, study PRJNA577476) | soil metagenome | isolation source: 120 cm saprolite under Douglas fir tree site 2 hole 2 replicate 1 | place: USA:California | collected 2015-04-18
CCCACCCACCCTTTTCCTTTATCAGGGCTCCTTCGTTGCTACATCCAGTCGGTGCTGGCTGGCCAGCTCCGTACGGATCACATCTCATCGTTAGCAGTGGGCTCTGCGCCAGCCCTGCCACGTTGGCCGACACGACATGGAACACTCACGTTTATTTCTAAAGCTAAGACTGGCGATGTTCTGTACGTCCTTTTGCGGTCGATACGTCGTATCGCGTGCTCATATAAACTGATAGCCTTGACGACTCTCATATGTTTTATCTGGGTTATTCTGTTGTCTTGCGTGTTGTTCCTTCGATGGCAGGTCTCTAGTTTGCCCGAACGTGGGTGGTTGTCTCGCCGACATGACCAGAGGCATTTCTGATCTATGCAAACACAGGGTCTTTCCTCTTCATCTTTCTGGGGATTGATACCCTTACGGTGATAATGTTACCAGTCCTGTCCGTGCACCCTTCCTCGAATTTCCTATCCTCTTGTCTGACTAAGAACTGCCCAGATTACTCGTGAAATTTAGGACTTGGCTCGACGCTGCGCGTCTCCTCCTCTTGCTGGTCTGTCATATCGGCATAGCCGCGTCATTCGTTATCTGGTACCCAACCATTCCTTGCCCTAATGATAGTGAGTTCTCGTGTTACTCCGATGGCATCTTTCCGCTTACAGATGTCCAAGCACCCGACGATCGCGGGGTCTGTCAGTTAATCAACGTCTATATCATCATGGCAAGCTGGGTCCCTCCATTACTGCGTGAGTACACCAGCTCTGAGATGGCGTTTTGCACCTGACCCAAATACCTCCAGTCATCCTTTATGGGGTTGGCCTGGCGACATACACCTGGCGCTACGCCAGTAGGCCCCAGGGGCCGTTATTGGCAGATGAGGAAATGAGACGTGTACGACCTAGCTCCCGGGATGAAAGTTATGAGCCCGTTACCGAACCGATGGATTACTCCTCAACTAGGCATCTATCAGGGCTGTTGACGACATCACTCCCTAGTACCGGTACCAGTGTACGTGATTCACATAGGGAGTCTGCACGAAAGAGTCGGTTAGAAAAACGGTTACCTGAGCACTTTTTGTGAGGGAGACATGTCTAATTGCAACGCTATCATACTACATTTGTAAATACGTCTATTTTAATTACGCGCGATCTGCGCCATAGTCATTCTCTAATTCTGACTTCCAACCGCGGTCGCGCACGTGGCGGCGGAGCATAGCCATGATATTCCCGGCCGCCGGTGAAATCCGCTAACTCCCAGGCCCAACCCTGCCGGACGTTGAGCGCTGATTCTGTAGGATCGTATGGCACTTTTATACCCTAAAACCTTCTCTCCCTGATCCCTCATTACAGTACTCACAGGACTCAGTGGCGAGAATGACAACCTGGGATCCAACGAGTGCGAAGGTGCGTAGGGCTTTTCGCGCTTCTGGCGACCGTCTTCGGAGGGACTACTATGTATTTAGGCTCAGTTCCGCCTCACCGCTCAACGGTTAGGCCAGCTTCGCCACAGGAAAGATGCACAGGGGCAAGTCATCGGCAGAGACATATCCATCCTTCTTCAGCAGGGCAACGAGACATTGGCTCGTGCAAAGGCTCAGAGGCTGATACAGGATGAAGTCATGGGGGACCTGCTAGAGAGCTTGGAGACTCAAATTGGTCATCTCCTCTTGCATTTCTCTGACTTGGAAAGGTACGTATTCCACCACCACCCTCCGTGCACTATATACTCAAGTTTCCCAGGGGTAGTTTGAGCCCCGTGGTCGTGGTAGCAGCGTCTAGTATTATTTTCGCCGCGCCGCACGTCGAATTCAAAGGTATGACGGCTTCTGTGGTTGGAACCGTTTAGACCGCCTCCGACATGACTATTTTTAGACTTGCAAACCTGCCGTGAGTTGCTCGGGGTTCGCCTAGGATCAGACTTCCTTCACACCGCCAGCGCGAACAAGGATCAATGTGTGCCCCCACAGGTCTGTAGAATTACGACCCCTTGGACTTACGTATTGGTTGACTCTTTCCACCGAAGATTGTTCGAGCGCTTTCTGCACCTCCTGTCTCAGCTGCGGCCATGAACACCTACCTTTCAGGTATTGCACATTCATATAATGTGCAATGGGCCCCAGAGTACCGGCCAAGTGACGTGTGAGTCAATCCGGCAGGCGTCTTGCTACCTTTCTGATACCCTATCAGCTTGACTGCTCTTTCAGAGATCTTGGATAGGTCGAGCGACCCTCCCGCAGTTGATATGTCTCAGCTAAGCGAGCTCTGTGCCTACGGTATAGTCTGACAATGCCCACTTCTCCATTTACTCAACCATCAGTAGGAATCCCGGATTCCCCTTCGTGGTTGCGTCCTCGGATATGGAGGTGAGAACCCGCGGGAATAGCTCGTTTCCCGATAACAGACGTCTTCAGGCTATTACTGGGGACGCTGCCAACTCTCAAATCATCATGGGATACTGAGGCACAAAAACATAGGGAAAACTATTACGTTCGCAATCCCCACTTCACTTGGCTGTGACTGTGACTAACATTCTTACGATGATGATTGCAGGACCTTGTGCGCCGCTTGCTTGAACCGTTTTCAAACCTTCCTCCTCCCACCTCACCTCCAGCTCCTCTTGACACCGCACTCACTAGCGCCATTAAGGACCTGTTCCGTGTTCCGGCTACTCTCTTCTCTGGCTTGGAAGAGGAACCGGAGAGCTTTGACAACTGTCCTCTAGATCCCTCTGCGGACGAGAAGATCAAAATATCCTGCTCTGCCAATCTAGACATTCGTCTTGAGGCAATCGGCCAACACGATGACGCTTCCCAAGGTCTCCCTGATTTAGATGATGAAACAGAGGTGATTCCCGAAATATCTGTAACATCTCCGGGCCAACACCGGACCCTCTTTCGTTCTCGTTCTTTCAACACCGGAAACGCACACCCTAAGCATGCTTCCGCTCTTATACGCCTTTTATACATCCACTCGTGCTTGAATCCGGCCAACCATTCTCCCCATATGGCATCCTTGCTGATCCCTTTATATTCCGTGCTCCATCGAGAGGTGGAGGCTCCTGATGTGGCCCATGTTGAGGCAGACACATTCTGGCTCTTCGAAGCAATGGTAGGGGAATTTGCAGAGCTTGAAGATGAAGGCGACGGAAATGAATGGATACGCCGTTTTAGCGGCCGACTCGAGTGGGCGGACCCAGAATTGTCTGCGGATCTAGTAGGTTTGACGTTGAGGCTCGTGGATAAAGACGTACTGATTTTCCATCTCAAAGCGTTTAAAGGGTCTTGACCCAGGACTTCCCCACTACTCCTAGTACGAGCTTGGTTGACCCGTCTACGATCTGCTAACCCATCCTTACGTAGCCGATGGCTGGCACCTCTGCTCACGCACACACTGCCTCTTCCGTCCGTCCTATCCGTGTGGGACTCGTTATTCGCTTGCCCTATGACAACACGGTCTGCGTCACCCAAACTTGAGGCCCTGGTTGACATCTGTACCAGCATGTTGATTCGTGTTAGAGGCCCACTTTTTCGGTATGCTCCGAAACGATCGCTCGTATCATCCTCTCTAACTACGTCATAGTCTCGGGAAGACAACGCGGCCCATCCCAAGCCTTTGGGGCGAGGAGAACTTGCTACAACGTCCTTCTTCGCCTTTGCGAGCGTGGGAACTCAACGATGCCTTTATAGAGGGCATGGGTCTTCTCCAGGCGTACCCCCTTGAGTCTGCAGGCGGCATTGATAACATCCTACAAACAGCTGTGGAGCTCAGGAGGCGAAGGGAGGAAGAGTCAAAAGCAACGAAGGCTAACGCCACACTGGGTTCTCGCCTGCGTGACACTCTATGGAACAGTTTCACCAACCAGAGTCCCTCGTCGCCTTCCTCCCCAGAGATGTCGGAGAGTTCAGAGGAAGAACTACGAGATGATAGCGGTGGAACTGAGACGCCCCCCGTCGACGTTTCCTCATCAGCGCCCAGTCTCACGTCGCGATTGGCTAATGTTGTCTGGCAGGGAATCACAAATCAAAGTGCTATGGAAGCTCCTCCGTCTCCCGTGTCCCCTCTACCCTCTTCCTCGGCGTCACCTTTACCTTCGCCTTCTCCCGTGTCCCCTCTACCTCCGCCTTCTCCATCATCGTTGCCACCTGCTTCTCCAAAATCACCAACCTCCTCCACATCCGCAACCGCTTCTTCCTGGTGGAGTTATGCTGACAAATTCAGGGACTCTGACGCTGCTGCCTCCCTCTCGAAGGTCAGCACGAATTGGAGAGTAAAGGCTATGCAAGCCTGGAATAAGTCACCTACATCGTCTACCCCCGTTCCTTCAGATGTTTCGCAGTCACATGTCCGGCGCGGAACTGACCCATCAGATCGTACATCCACAGAAGGGACTGCCAATGCTAACCGCGAGAGGTCGTTCTCCCACACGTTTCGTAGTGAAACGTACTCTCCACCCCCTCGCCCATCTTACTTCCGTCCGCCGCGTGATAGTATGCTTCCGCAACCTAGAAAGCCCGCGCCCACACCACCAGAGTCGGGTGATGATACCCCCCCGACGCCCGCGAAAGGCATCAAGGACTCGATTGCGTCTCTTGCGGGATTGGTGACTGTGCCTCCTTCAAAAACTCCAAAAACTCTCCCTAGACCACTCTTGCTCAATTCATCTTCTTTACTCACAAGATCGACCCCTTCCCCGCATTCGAAGGGAGACTCGCTGTCGTCTACTACGCCCCCAGCGTCCGAGGTGGCGATAAAGTCCCGACGCCATGACAGCCATTCAGAATGGGAATCTGATGCTATGACAAGTCGTATTATCCCTCTCAATCGCCGCTCAGTATCTCCCATGGCACCGCAATTTCGCACAACTAATGGCCGTCCACAGTCTACCTCGTCTGAAAAAGGCGCCCACGGACAAGACTTGTTCTTGAGCCAGGGTTTGACTTCACCCTCTGTTCGCAGCGACGGATCAGGCACTCGGGGCTGGAGTAGGATCGACCGGCTAGATTCCCCTACTACGCTTCCTGCTTCACCCCCGCTCCACACACCACCACCCCCGATCGCCGCATTAAGTCGAACTGCTGCATTGGGTACTGGTTCCCAGCACGGCTCCATGGTTATTTCAGAGCCCACTATCCGCGTCTTACAACCACCAATCCAGGCCAGGAAACTGGTGCGGAAAAAAACCCCCCCGCCATCTCGCATGGATTACACTTCAGATTCGTCTGCAGCGCACGATGTACCGCCTCTCCCGAGCCCGCGCCAGCGACAAAAACGCATCGCGCAACACCTCCCGACAGTACACACTCAAAAGGCCTGGCCCACGGAAGACGGGGCATTCCCGAATATGTTAGCTTTACCGGAATTCCTCGACGATCATGACAATGCTGTGACTCCACGCGCGGCTGCCTTCGACGAACTCAATGAGCAGAACTCTACAACTTCCGGGGCTCCGATGTTCCCGACTCTACCGCCCATTAGGACAAGAAAACTCTCGAGCGAGAGTCGCAAGTCGCATGCGGACAGCTCCGAGCCTCGTGCTCGAAAGATCTCATCCGGTCACTCCCCCAGAACACGGAAGGTCTCGGATAGTAGGACAGCCAAGCGCATTGGAGGTGCCTCCGAGGAGGGTGATGATGAAGGATACGATGAACTATTGAGCGCTTATGAGAGTGAAGACAGCGCAGCGCTTCACGCTCAGCACTAGGCATTTCCAACTTTCGGTTTCCACTGCATCCTACCTACCAGACGAGTGCATTTATATAACATTGACGTAGCCGCGTAGTAGTTTCACATGATTAAGATATCTTGCACATCTTTTATGCCGTATCGTAGACATTCATGGATGCCATGATATACCTTAATTAAAACCGGAAACCGGGGTAGAATATTCTGGTACAGTTGTGAGCGAATCTTGAACAGATATATGGACAAGTATCTCCCTACCTGGTACGCAACGTCGAGGCGCTGTTCTCCTGGACGAGGAGAGTAGAGAATTGCCAGATAGTACCGCACATCCCATCTTCGCAGTCCTTCATTAATCAGCACATCTCGCACTTCGGTCAAGGGTATAAACTTCCTAGACACAAAGAATGGCAGGGAGGGAAGCCCGCGATGTGTTTCGAGCTGAATGCCGTAAGAAGGGAGAACAAGGACGGACTCTGGAAGGAGGCATCAATCCGGATGACAGCAGTTAGCTCGCTATAACTCGCACCCCAAAGGACCTGTGTGACCTTTTGATATACAAGCAGGCCGAGCCCTATTCCCGTTCCAATCATTAGGACTGTACTCGCCTGCACCTATCTGGCGTTGTGAATCACCGAGAGACGAAAGACATAAAAGGGAGCGCACCGAAGGCCATAACAGTCCAACAAGCAGCATTGAGAATACGTCAACCCATGAAATCCATGGCAAACCATCAATGACGCGTCCATGTCGAGTGCGAGATGGGTGCCAGTTTTCGATGCGGTACTCGCGAGACAAACCCGGCGTATCTATAACCAGGAGCTCAGGGTGTGCCTCGGCAAGCGGTCGGGAACGCCGCATGCGGTTGCCAGAAGGACCGATCCCTCTGAGCTCGAGGTTCGTCTGAGCCGTCGATAGTGTGAAATGTGGAAGAGGAATAAGAGGAACGCCACGTGAGAATACTTTGCCAAGTTGCAACTTGAAAAGTGACCGGCCCAAAGCTCGTCTGAACCCTAACCCTGCCTCGGCCTCGGTACAACTGCTCCTAGTAGTCAAGCTGGAAGCCCCACGTACTAACTCTTCCCCCGGCCGTCCTGGCCTACCGCTCTTGGGGCCCTCATCCATGACGGTCGCCTCTGTCGTACATCTATCAAAGCGACTGCTCTTCGATCCCAAACTCTTTTGGGTCCTCGCAACCCTAGTTGTCGTCGCGGATGTAATCCTGACACAGCTTGTTGTCCGCTTTGTTCCATGTATGAAACCATCACTATTTGTCGCGTCCGACCTCTCATTAATTACCATTTAGATACCGAAATTGACTGGGAAACTTATATGCATTTCAGCGAAATATATCTGGATGGAGAGCGAGACTATTCTGCATTCACCGGGCCAACGGGGCTCTTAGTGTGAGTGTGCTTTGCGGAAGAAAGGCGTTGGAGATGAGAAATGATTTCCACAGATATCCAGCGGGACACGTTTACATCCATCTGCTTCTGTACAAACTCACAGATGCAGGCCGAAATCTGGCGCTGTCTCAGCAAGTCTATGCCATTCTATATTCTACGTCTCTGATTCTTTCGTGTGCAATCTATCGCAAGGCAGGCGGCGTTCCTAATTGGATTTTGCTCTTGCTGCCACTGAGCAAACGCCTTCACTCGATATTTGTATTGCGCCTTTTCAATGATGTATGGGCAGTAGTATTTACTCAACTCTCCCTCCTTGCGCTTGGTGGGGGTCTATCTGATCTTGCCACGTTACTTTTAAGGTAAGAGTTGCTTGTATACGCATCGCGGTGCCACAGACACACACTCTTGCAGTGCCGCCCTTTCGGTCAAGATGTCCGTCCTGCTGTATCTTCCCGCGTTTCTGGTTGTCCTGGTCAAACAATGCGGCTTGGCCACCACCATACGGCTTTGCTTGACGATGTTATCGCTTCAAGCACTGATAGGATATCCATTCCTTCTCGAGCACCCGAGAGTGTACGTTGAATCCGCGTTTAACTTCGGGCGCGTATTCCTCTACCGATGGACAGTCAACTGGAGGTTCTTGAGCGAAGACAGTTTCCTAGACCCCAAGTTCACAAAGGCGTTGCTTGTCGGACATGTTGTAGTTCTTGTTGCGTTTGGGATTTCTCGATGGTGCCGAAACGCAGGAGGGGTTACGGCGGTCCTCAGCAGAGCGATACGGCGCCCGAATTATCCAGCGAGTCCAGTTCCTCTCACAGCTGACGGTTCGTAACGCGCAGGATCGCCCGAGTTACTCAGACGATACTCACGACTTGCTGTAGAAGTTATCACGATTGCCATGACGTCCAACCTGATCGGAATAATATTTGCGCGCTCGCTACATTACCAATTTTATTCGTGGTACACCTATCAAGTGCCGTTGTTGGCATGGAGGACGCGCTATCCTACCGTTCTAAAGTATGTGTATCACGCGTCTTGGGATTGAACAAGTCTGATTGTGGTGTGTAGGCTTGTCATCGTGGGGTCCATCGAGTATGCGTGGAACGTGTTCCCATCGACTACACTGTCCTCTGCAGTGCTGGGCATGTCGCACGTCGTCCTCTTAGTGGGAATTTGGTTTGGATATGCAGAGGGAAAACGAGCAGGCGTAGGCGTCGTTGGCCGGTCCGACAAGCCGCGAATTGATTGAGTGGGGAATCGTGTTACCGTAGCCTTCCTGTACATGTCTGGCCCTTACTATGTCGACGCAACGCGTCATCGTCACATATTCTGCGCCCCAGCCTTTTCTTTCTTCGGATCAGTGGATACAACTTCGCGATGCACTGTCGGCTCAACTCCCACTCAGGAATATTCACTGGAAACCGCAGACGCGTCCATCCATAAGGACAATTCAGGAACTTGAAGTCCAGCTCGTTCCTCTGAATACCGTTCGCGACGAGAACACCTCCCAAGTCCCGTATTCGCTTCTGGAGAGACCTTTGCTGAACATCTATGTTGTAATATGTGAAGTAAAACTTCACCTCTGTCGATTCGTCTGATAGTTTACGTCCCTTCGAACAGGACAGCGACGTATATAAAACTACTGTCAGAAAGCAGATCAAAGACTGGCAAACATCCTTGAGTCATCGCAAGAACCAGGAATGGATCATCGTACACGTTGTCCGGGCTGATACACGAAATGTTGCTACGAATTTCTTCCAAATAAAGAGCAACGTACTCGACAAGATACGGGCAGACTTCAACACGGACAAACGGGACAGGTGCGTATCATTAGGTCTATGATTGCAATGTTGTGATTTTATTTGTTTGTGCAGATGCGTACAACTTGCGTGGCCTGTAGCCAAGGACAATCCCGTAGCCTGGGCCGAGCTACTTTCTAAACTCAAGGACGGGCTACTGTCCGCATTCGACGCTGCCGTGTCTCAGAGAGAAGATGACGTACGGCGGTCTGAGAGCCAACAGTCAATGCCCGGATGGAATTTCTGCACATTTTTCATTCTAAAGGTGCGACGGGTCACAGCTCTCATTTTCAACGGCTAGTCACGCCTCAGCCTGCTCAGGAAAGTTTGGCCATGTCATTTGAGGGAATGAACCTCTCTGAAGATGCTTTACGGTGCTATGACGAACTGGAGTCGACCTCATTGTGGCAAATACCGTATCTGTCTTCGACCTTCGTATATACATGCTCGCGAATCAGTGCAACCTCCTTGGGAAGATGGGCAAATTCTCTGATATTTGCGATAAAGTCGCGATATTCCTTACATCGTTCGGGAGACAGCTGCGTGAAGTCACCGTAAGTCGACAGCATACTGATTTGTTAACCCATATCACATGTTCTCTACATCAGGTTATTCTACCGTTGTACTTTATCGAATCTTGGACGTACTCTTCGGCCCTCAGCGCTGTAGAACAGGTCGATGTCTGGGCGAAAGACATCAAACTAGAGGGTGTTGTGCTGAACCAGTTCAATGCTTGCAAAGGCGAGCTACTCGAGCTGGCACGCAATCAGGTAAGACTCCTTCGCTCAGGTAGTGCGATTGCCAACATACCTACAGTTGGACATCGTTGGAATACAATTAGGCGTGTTGCCGTGTAGACCACCATTCTCACTGACATTGCCTAGCGTTGCCGTCGTTCCAGATAAGTCGAGGCGAGAATCGCACGTCATCAGCAATCTCGAGCTTCTGGAATGCCTAGGAAATCAGACCACGTTCTGTGGGTTGTACACCAAATTGACCAACCGCGCAATCGATGCCTACGTGAAGGCTGGGCGACGCAAGTTTGCGGTGAAACTACATGCCAGCCTAGCGGCGTTGGACGTGTTAGTGACAATCGTTGTTCCTGACCCATCTCACGGATCACTCGTAGTCACCGAGGTCGATTGACTTCTGGCCTTCAAACATATTCATCTCTGCCAGCTCATTACGCGCCACACAACTGGACGTCATTAGAGTCTTACATGCTGTCGCAGGCAATCAATGTCTATGCGCTTGCGGGTACCAATAGAGATAAACAATGGGTCAACATTGTTCTCAAGTACCTCAAATTATGGTCAAGTGGCTCTATTGGTGAATCGTTGACACGCCAAGACGACAGTGCAATGTACATAGCGAATCTAGTAGAGTCCTTAAAACTGGCTGTCGACAAGCTCAGTGAACGTTTGTGGTTCTTTTTTGCCCTGGGCCGATCAGTCGTCTTACCTGGGTTTTTGATTCAGCGTACTCATATCCTGAGCATCCCGCTCTCTCCGTCCAGATACTCGACACAACTGCGGTGCCTTCAGAGGATGAGGATGGCTCTTTCCTACGTGTTTCGGTGCTCAATTCGTTGCCCTGTGTAAGTGCGCATCTTTTCCTCGAGGGTGTTTTATCTTATAATGGCCACACAAAAAGCCACTCCCAGCAAGTGAGATCAGCGTGACCTTATCTGGTCGAGAGTCCGAGAAGCTTCGATTCTGTGTCGATGTGGAGGCGATAGAGCCTAGAACTTCAACTTTGAGATTGTTTTGCCCAGTATGTTGTCCTCAAGGCCGTCCAGGATTCGAGTGATCTGATTTATTTTATCCAAGTCCTCTTCGTGGGGGACCTATGTCCTAGAGCAGACCGAAGTGGTGGTATCAAATCTCCATCTGCAGTGGAATCACCGAACAACCCCGCAGAGCTCCAACAAGGCCCCACGAACCAAGCAAATTGCCCCCATTTTGATCCGGCTTGTAAAGGATACGCATGCCTTCGATGTTCGGTTAATACGGCCCCGCACTGGTAAGTAGGTACATCACCATAGCAGAGCATTCTAAACTCGCCGTCTCGTGCAGTTGAATTAGGACCGGGAATGTCCTCCAAACTTTTGCTTGCCGTCTCTTCCGGTAGAAACCACGTACTGAAGGCCACGCTCAGGCTCTCTGGGCCACCAGGCGTCACCTTCCGCTTTCAAGAGTCTGTGTTGGGCGGTGATGGTGGGTCCCGCAATGTTAATTAACCGCATTACTCAGTTTTATTGGTCAGATACTTTGGGATCTCTTGAACGCGCAGCTGATAGTATTTCAATACTGGAAATGGCTGAACAGTCCGGAATTTCAGTATTGATGCCTCACAGCGACGCTTCAGCTCACCACTCCATGGTTAGTACCTGACCCTTGCCACCTGGGTGGACATACGTTCTTAATCCGTCTCAAAGCAAATTACTATCCATGTGACATATACCACGAAAAGTGAACCATTTATCAATCGCAGTTTCTCGCAAACTAGTAGAGTGCAGGTATCTCTACCAATCTCAGTCAACGTCCAGGATTTCTTCCGAGGCAAGAGGTCAGATAAAGAGCACTCCAGTCATGTTTACTAGTCTCATATATTAATTAGACTGTTTTCAAAGTTCACAATATCAGCGTCCACGCAGCAATACATCCGCGTAGGTTCAGCTACGTTAGAAAAAGGAGACGACGACAGCGAGCTTTCCATCTCTGGTACGCTCTCACAGAGGCGCGAGATCATTGTTCGTCCCCAAGCGTACGGCACCGTAGACATCGCTCACGATTTGTTAGACCATCACCCCTGCGCACCCCGCACATTTTTTGTTCGAAATCGTCTCACAACGTGGCCAAGGTCAGATCCGTGGGTCATATTGCCTGTTCTCCAGACTAATTTATATTAGTACTTGAGCCATTGGGTCTATGCATCAAGTATCGAATGCTACGAGACGGTAGGGGTACATCTTATCGTTGAACGCTTTGTCTGACCTTGACTATCAGAAGTTGAAGCTGTGCTCGGTCAAGCTGTTGACGAAGCTCTGAACGAATTTCCTCAACATCGCCCCGATCGAAGTCGCTTGATTGCACAATTTTTTCAGGCCCTCGAAAGAGATTCATCTTGGGTTGAACTGTACAATATTACTGGTGAGCTGAAAGTCCCAGCATCCAACGATGACGGGGCTCCAAAGGAAATCCTATCTCGGGTTCGAGAGGTGAGATAACCAATTACATACTGAGTCGTCATGAGAAGAGACAGGCTTATCCTTCCGTAGATGGTAGAAAAAGGGAGGCCTACGGTTGTAAGGAGCAGCCCCTGGCGAGAGATGCGTATTCAAGTTGACGTGCCACTTATGGACGCAAGTCCTCACTATTCACGCTTGAATCTAATCATGTTCTCATGCAAGTTGCAATACTGCAGATACTTGCCGCAGTGCAATTCCGCATTCAAGCAACAGGCTTCTCTGCGGACTCGGAGACAACAAAGCAATTACCTCCTCTATATGCTGGACAACCTATTCCAGCTTTAATATCTATTCAAACTTCCTTCCACTGGGGCACAAGACAAGACTCGGGTCGAAAATCATACGAGATGCGGTTTGACATTGAAGAGATGGTGCGAGAATGGCTTATAAGTGGGCGAAAGCGTGGGGACTTCGAAGCTGAGGTGTGTACGCATCAATGTGATTGGCTTTGGTGGCTGAATAAAGCAACCACACCACTTAGGATGGGTCGACTTTGACCGTCCCAGTAACACTGATAGCATTGCACCACGGCGAGCTGTCGTTACCTAAAGTAGTGGTTTCCCCCAAGCCTCTAGCAGGGGAGGTGACTATGGGGCCATTAGCGCTTCCGAACATTGAGACCCATCAGGTTCATGGCGCGGAGAAGGTTCTTATCCTTCCCAGAGGTGGTCGCAGTACATTCGTTGTGGGGATGGGAGAGCCTGAGGGTGTATCAATGTAGATTACATAATTTACTCAATTTACTGCCCGTCTGGCGCGGAGAGGGAGAGACGCCAATAATGGCTTCAGCAACCCCAGAGCCAGAGGAACCAAGCACCTCTCAAAAGCAAAAGCCGTCATTCAGCTCACTCGGGCTCATACAGCCTCTTCTCGAGGCCATCGAACGTCTTAATTACAAAACTCCAACAGATATTCAGGCTGAGGCTCTTCCGCCTGCTCTTGAAGGACGAGACATAATCGGTGTAGCCTCCACCGGCTCCGGGAAGACGGCAGCCTTCGCACTACCCATCCTTCAGAAGCTATGGGATGAGCCAAGGGGCCTCTTTGCATGTGTGCTTGCGCCGACACGCGAGTTAGCCTACCAGATTTCCCAGCAATTTGAAGCGCTCGGTTCGGCTATGGGCGTACGCTGCACCGTCCTCGTCGGCGGCATGGACATGGTATCGCAGTCAATTGCGCTGGCCAAGAAGCCACACATCGTTGTGGCCACTCCTGGGCGGCTGAAGGATCACCTGGAGAACACGAAGGGGTTCAGTCTGCGTGGCCTCCGGTTTCTGGTGAGTCGTCAAACGCTCAGTCGGCTCTTCCTCGTGCGGTTTGCGCGCAGTCAGCTAAAGCTGCACTCTCAGGTCCTCGACGAGGCGGATCGTTTGCTGGACATGGACTTTGGGCCGGACATCGACGCGATCCTCAAGGCTATCCCGAAGGAGCGGACCACGTACTTGTTTTCCGCGACGATGACCACCAAGGTCGCTAAGCTCCAGCGTGCAAGCTTGTCAAACCCCGTCCGAGTGGAGGTGTCAACAAAGTAAGGAGCCTGTCGTACCACCCGTACTCCCACGAGCCGAGCCTGACCTTATTTCGCCGCGCAGGTATTCCACGGTGTCTACCTTGCTGCAGTACTATCTTTTTATACCCCTGTCTCAAAAGGACGTTCATCTCGTCTACCTTGCAAACTCCTTGGCTCAAAATTCGATGATGGTCTTTACGCGAACCGTTCATGATGCACAACGGTACGTCTTGGGCCCCCCTTCAGACGAACATGCGGAATACGAGCTTCGTCCAGGCTCTCCATCGTGCTGCACAATTTGGGCTTTTCCGCGATCCCTCTCCATGGACAGCTGAGTCAAAGTCAGCGCCTCGGCTCTCTGAGTAAATTTCAGAGCGGATCAAGAAAGATCCTGGTTGCTACTGACGTGGCCAGCCGGTGAGTCCCATGTATATGCGGGGGTAAGAATCGCCGACGAATGTCGTTCGAACTTTTTCCAGCGGTCTCGACATTCCGGCCGTGGATATTGTCATCAATTTTGACATCCCGGCGCATTCCAAAGACTATATACACCGGGTTGGCCGCACAGCCCGCGCTGGCCGTGCCGGGAAATCCATAACACTCGTCACGCAATACGACGTTGAACTGATCCAGCGCGTTGAAGCAGTGACCAACAAAAAGATGGACGAGTGGCCCACAGATACGGAAGAAGTAGCTTTGTTACGTGAAAGGGTAGATGAGGCTGGCCGACTGGCTGCCACGGAGCTCAGGGAAGAAGGGGGGAAGAAGGGACACCGTAAGCGGAGAAAGGGTGAGAGTGAGGATAAGGATCTCAGGGATCGAGATGATGATATGGTCCATGCGGGCATGCCAATGAGGAAAAAGAAGAGCAAAAGGTAGCTTGTTTGTACTCCCTCTCATTAATCAATTCATAAACATGATATCCGAACGGAGGACGTATTTAGTCCCACTCCGAACCTGAGAACCCTCGTGGAGGAGACACTCGTTGCCATGTCTGGGAGAAGTCGTCCTTAGCCTCTATGCTAAACCACAGGATGCATATCTTTCTACACCAACCTATGAAGAAGGGCTGTGCCGCGTGTTAGCGGTACCACCATGGCCTCCGAGGCTTTGGCTTTGCTATTTGGATAGAAGACCGTCTACGAGGACTAAGCAGAGGTCCCGGACGGTTCCAGTCATACACACCTCGCCGCCTTGCACACTATCCTCGACACCAGTAAGGTATATGAGCAGCGTCCATTCCGAGACCGCACCAGTCTTTGCATCGCGTGTGGAATCGTCATAGTGAGGGTTGAAATGCTGCGATGGTGTGTATTTGTACAATCGAATGTTTGAGTTTAGCGAGTGGGCTGCCCGAGCATTCGAATCTGGCCGTTTCATCGAAGCGGGATATGGAAACGGGGGTAGATGGGAGTACAGTATGGTCCATAGTTGATCCGCAAACTCAGGCGAAGATATGGAGATCCTGTCTGCGATGACGATAAGCTTGGGCGTTCACTGTCGATGAGAGTAACGGCCTGGAGGCTTACAATTGATTCTTTCTGCCTCCCCACGTTTCTTGGGCGGAGTCAACTCGAGAGGTTGGTCTTCAATAAAGTCGACGAAGGTTCGGCATTCTGCTGGAGTCAGAACGTCCTAATCGACGTTAGGGTTCTAGCGCAGAGCGGGAACATGTTCCCGTAATAAGCGGGCAAAGGCGCACGCTGAACAGGAGGATCTGGTCCTCCAGAAAAGTATTGCACCGGACGTGACTCTTCACTGAAAGTCTGGGAAAAGCGATCGCTTTGGGAGCGGGAGCTTGAGTCTGGGCGACGAGTCTCTTATTGTTGGCCTTCTTCACCATTGCGACAGTAGACAGTAGCCGCTCCCGCCCTGAGTTGTGTCTCCCGCTCACGGGTGACGTTGACGACGGCGACTACTTCGGCAGAGTCAAATAGTCGAATTTGATCTTGGCCCCAAAAATTCAACACTCTCGAGTCAACGATGGCAACCTCTCGGGCGATCAACTTTGGAGCAGGACCCTCGGCCCTTCCCCAGCCCGTGCTCAAGAAGGCCGCGCAGGGACTGCTCAATTTCAACGACACGGGCATCGGCATCGCCGAGCTCTCGCACCGTTCCAAAGAATTCGTCGCGTTCCTCGCCAACGTCGAGTCGCTCATCCGGACCCAGCTGGACGTCCCCCCGACGCACTCCATCCTCTTCACCCAAGGCGGCGGGACCGCGCAGTTCTCCGCCGTCGTGCTGAACCTCCTCGCGCGCCACAGGCTGCTCTATCCGGAGCTCGCCGACGACGACCGCATCCTGGACTACGTCCTCACGGGCTCGTGGAGCAAAAAGGCCTTCGACGAGGCCCGACGCCTCGCGGGCCGCTCCCGCGTGAACGTCGCGCTCGATGCCCGCAGGTACTCCAAGGACGGCGTCTCCTTCGACAACGTGCCGCCGCACGGCGAGTACGCCTTCTCCCCCGCTCCCGCGCTCATCTACTACTGCGAAAATGAGACGATCGACGGCGTCCAGTTCTCGCCGGACCCCGCCGCCCAGACGTCCTTCCCCTTCGCGCGCCTCCCGCGCGAGCGCGGCGGCCTCCTCCCGCTCGTCGGCGACCACTCGTCCTCGTTCATGTCCCGCCCGATCCCGCATCTCGCCGAGCACGCCGTCATCTTTGCCGGCGCGCAGAAGAACGTCGGCCCTGCGGGGCTGACGAGCCTCATCGTGCGGCAGGACTGTCTTGTTGACGTCGACGCCGCCGCGAAGCTCGGCGCGATTCCCGTCCCGCTGTGTCTGTCTTACAGGACGCTCTCCAAGGCAGGGTGCAAGCGGGATCATTGAGCTGGATGAATGTAGTCTTCAACGTCCTCGGCGATGGCGCAGAAGCACGCTTCCTTGCAGGCGTGGAGAAGGCGGGTATGAAGGGTTTAAAAGGCCATCGGTGAGACGTTCGCCAGTATGGATGCATTCGCAGACGTTGACATTTCACGCTGTTTCGATGGCAACAGGTCGGTCGGAGGTGTGTACATGCCATTCCTCCGCAATTAGAGCGGCACTCATCAGTTCCACGACATTACAGGCATCCGTGCATCCCTCTATAATGCCGTCACGGAAGCTGAGACAGACACGTTGGTTCAGTTCATGGAGAAATTCGTGTCTGAAGAAGCGTCGTCGTAAATTAAGTTTGGCCTCGGCATGTGTCGGAATTTTAGAGGTTCAGTTCGGTTTCGCAATGACCCAGATCAGATCATCCCGAAGCAGCCACCATTTGACCAAGCGTTCCAACATCCGAGTCATTCATCTAAAAGATTTTAAAAAAAACATAAAATGGGATGGGCCCTTTTAGTTACTCTAGGGATGACCTGTAAACGTTACATTCTTTTTTGTTCACTTTGCAAATGCTTCGACAATAACCGGGATAAACTTGTGGACCTTTGGTTGACGCAACCGAAAAGGGGGTCTTCTCCCATGTTGTGCCATCCCTTACAACGGACGTTAGTGGTGACTTTGGCTGCACGGATCCTCGATATATTATTGAGATGCGAGCTTTAGCCATATTGTATGGACCGTGTTAACACATGCCCCATGGCTGAGTTGGTTACAGCGTCCGACTGTTATCCCATAAGGAGATGTTCATCGGAAGGTCGTGAGTTCGAGCCTCACTGGGGCAGTTAATTTTTCACCTTACTTTTTCGTCTGTCACATGTGTGCTGTGTGATATTGCAAAGGTCTATAATTTGTGATATTATCAAACGTGTCACAAAACTGTATTGTGCACTGTATAGGGACAACTGGGACAACTTGTACAGGAATACGTGAAGGCAGAGACGGCATTGATACGTGTACACGTTATAAAGAAACTGTCAATGAGGGGGGAGGGACACGAAACATCGTAAATAGTTGCAGTTGCAGAAGAGAGTGTGGGACGTGCAGTTGAACCCAGTTGACATATAATGCACGAAATAAATATCAACATCACAGGCTGAACGTACAAATGACGAACGGCGAAGGTGAATGGAACGTCGTACGATCAAGTACGGGAAACGTTTGATTGGTCGAAAAAATCGTGAGATGAGAATGAATGAAATGTAAAAAGATGGTAAATATATATGCGATGAATAGGTTCACAGTTGATGATGCTGGCTTGCAGGACAGAGGCACGGGGGAATCCGGATTGCGAGGATGATGATGGGAGGGTCCATTGATAAAAAAAAAAGGGAATGGTGACGTGATGAAGGGGTGAGCGATTAAAAGGACTTCTAAGTTGGGGGCAACGCGATGTGACGGCACTATGGACGTCAACGGGTTGCTGCCCGGGTGGGCGTCATTATTGGCATTAGGCCAACGAACTGAACTCGCGACGGCGACGGAAACCGCGGTGGGGGCGTCGAAATGGCAGTCGGCGGGGCGGAGACAAGCGACGTCAGAGGCTCCGTCCGATCTCTCGAGAAGTTTATCGACTTGCGCCGACGGACGGGCCCCAGACCCGAAGCGCGCATATATTCCGCAGATGCAAGTTGTGAGAGATCTGAGTCCCACGGGTTTCCTGCCGTAAGGACGGGGTCGTCCAAAGCGGAAATCCAGGGGAGTGAATCGAAGTTAATCACACGGGACGCAATGATGGCTTCTGGGCGAATATTGTGCCGTCGACGGCGGGGGGTACGTGGCGTGCAGCCCCCTGGACGCTTGATGGAGCTGCAAGGCGTCGGAGACTGCGAGGCCTGACGAACAGAACAGAAACCGAACAAAAGCCGATAAATCAACGGGGAAAGTAGAGGGGTCGAACAGGAAAAAACGGACCAGAGAACGCTTGGTGCGGTGGTGAATACGGATTGGAGACATGAGGCGAGGAAGCTGAGCGTTCTTGGGTGCCGGTGTGTGGCACTGCATAAGCGGGCGATATGAGGCCCTCGAATAAGGCAAGCAGAGACCATACAAAAGCGCTCACGATGAATGGATCGTCGAGGTTGATGGGCAACACTGGCATCGACGGGTCAATAATGGTCGGCTGTGGGAGCAAACGGCGAGGCTGTGGTGCGATAATGGGGATCGGGGTCATTGTGGATCTTGCTTGATACGGGGAGAATTGCGGGTGGATGATTGCTGTCAGACCGCGCTGTTGAAGCTGGCGATTACAAGTGGACGTAGGGGCTCGAAAAGAAAAAGGTAGGAAAGGAGGGACTGGGGTTATATGGAGAGGGAGCAGACAATGGGGGGAGAGTAAGGATACCGCGTGTCAAAACGGTGCACGTTGCCGCCGCCGGGTTTGCTGACAAATCATAACAAATATGGCGAACAATGGCCCGCCTCTGAGCCTCGTTTTACAGCGTCGCCCGAGTAACCCTATTATGTCCCTGCCTTGGGACGTCTTTTTGCTGATGCGAACAATGACTCCCCTTGGTGCTATTTGCAGGGACTCACACGGGAAAATCGCGAGCCGAGTATGCAAGCTGATAGGTTCGTGCACCGAGGACGAAAAATGAGGATCGCACGCGGATTAGGCTGTACATGGCTATGGAACATGAGTCGGCGGAGTCGCGTTCCTGTCCTGACAGCAAAGACGTGGTGCCTGTGGAGATAAACAAGTGCCAACGATGACTCGTAGAGGAAGTAGAGAGGGCGTCAGTCTCGTCGTTCGGCACAGCGACAGCCCTCGGTGGAAATAGCCTTGTCCAAACGAACGAGACAATGACTGTTCCTCGCCTCGCGCCGTCATTCCCCTACTGGGTTGTGTCAGCGTGGTATCCATCATACTACGGTCACTCGCGATGGCGCTCAGAGCATCATGCATCATGCATCATACATCATAAATAGACGGCTGGAGAAAAAGAAAAATGCTTTTTTGTTGGATAGCTAGATGATGATGCAATAGACAAATTAAGGAAGGAAGTGAATGTGAGAGCGTAATACACAAGGCAGTAAACAGTCAGTTTTATTACAGAACCCTTTGCGAACAGCCAAGTCCGTGCACCCCTAGTCAATCTCCTCCATTGCGGACGTAGAGGCACCTTCTGCCTCGGCAGGGGCCTCCTCCTCGGCAGCAGCAGGGACTGCCTCCTCTTCCTCGTCAACATCGAGACCAAGTCTGGAATCGATCGGGGAACTCTTAGTCATAAATCGACATACAGGAAAGGCAAGCACTACTTACGAGATCATGCGGTGGATCCGCTTTGCAAAGGACGTCGGTTCCTCGAGCGAGAAGCCAGAAATGAGGAGAGCGGTCTCGAACAGGAGATAGGTCAAATCCCGGACCGATTTGTCGGCTTTGTCCTCTGAGACCTTTCGCCTGAGCTCTTTGACGATTGGGTGCTTGGGGTTGAGTTCGAGAGTCTTCTTTGACGCCATGTAAGATGACATCGAAGTGTCACGAAGAGCCTGAGCCTTCATAATACGTTCCTGAGGACGACATGGGTTATCAGCTTCTGGTCGTGTGGTCCTTAGTCGGTCCAAGACGAGTACCTACCATGTTCGACGACCAACCAAACTGGCCAGTGACCAGGACGCAAGGGGAGTCAGAAATACGGTTCGACACAACGACCTTCTCGACCTTCTCCCCAAGCGCATCTTTGATGACTTTGCACAAGTCCTCGTAGGACTTGGCCTCCTCCTCCCGCGCCTTCTTGTCTTCGTCTGTCTCCTCGAGCTCGAGGCCTTCTTTCGAGACAGACTCGAGCTTGTGGCCATCGAACTCCTTCAGTTGCGATACGGCATACTCGTCGATGGGGTCCACAAGCAGCAGAACCTCGAATCCTTTCTTCCTGAGGACTTCCAAGAAGGGAGAGTCCTTGATAGCGGCAAGTGATTCACCCGTGAGGTAGTAGATGGCCTTCTGTCCCGCAGGCATGCGCGTGATATAGTCTGAAAGATCATCATGAGCTGGGATAAAGGGTGTGAGAAATGAGACCCGGACCCTTGAGGGTAACTTGCTCGTCAACGCCCTTCGTCGAGTGGAAATGTAGGAACTCGGCAAGTTTACTCCGGTTCTGAGCATCCTCATGAATACCGAGCTTGATGTTCTTGCCGAAGGCCTCATAGAACTTCTGGAAGTTGTCCTTGTCCTCAGCGATCTCCGAAAACACATCCATGCACTTCTTGACGATGTGCTTGCGGATGACTTTGAGAATTTTGTTCTGTTGAAGGGTCTCACGCGAGATGTTGAGCGGCAAGTCCTCCGAATCAACGATACCCTTGACAAAGTTGAGGTACTCGGGAATAAGGTCCTCACAGTCATCCATAATGAAGACACGGCGGACGTAGAGTTTGATGTTATTGCGCTTTTTCTTGCTCTCAAACAGATCGAATGGTGCACTAGGGGATTGAGTCAGAGGAAACGAGTGGGCAAAGTAACACCAACATACCGCTTCGGGACATAAAGGATAGCCTTGAATTCAAGCTGTCCTTCGACGGAGAAGTGTTTAACAGCAAGATGATCCTCCCAGTCGTTAGTAAGCGACTTGTAGAAGGACCCATACTCCTCTTGCGTAATGTCACTCGGGTTACGTGTCCAAATAGGCTTGGTCTTGTTGAGCTCCTCGTTGACCTTAGTCTGCTCCTTGACCTTCTTCTTCTTGTCCTTGGCTTTATCGCCTTCTTCGTCCTCGACCTCCTCAACCTTGGACTTGCCCTCTTCGTCTTCACCCTCTTTGGCCTCTTTGGCCTCTTCTTCCTCCTCTTCATCCTCGACCTCCTACGACGCATGATTAGAGACAACTGACAAACGATCGTCATGATAATGACAAACCTTTTCGACTTCCTTGGTGACGACGAGTTGAATGGGATAAGAGATGAATTCAGAGTGCTTCTTGACAGTATCCTTGATACGCTTCTCCTCGAGGTACTCAGCCTGGTCCTCCTTCAGGTAAAGGCGGACCTCGGTGCCACGACCGATAGGTGGGTTGACGGTGTCAAGGGTGATAGTGAAGGTACCTCCCGCAGCAGACTCCCAGATGTACTGCTCATCGTCGTTGAGGTAGGCAGAATAGAAGCCGACACCGAACTGGCCAATCATGGAAATATCAGCGCCGGAGCTGAGCGCTTCCATAAAGCCCTACGACGATGCGTCAGGATGACAAGCCAGACAATAATAGTTGGGCGATTTTACCTTCGTCCCAGACTTGGCAATGGTACCGAGGTTGTTGACCATGTCAGCCTTGGTCATACCGATACCACTGTCACGGAGGCAGAGCATCTTGTTTTCTTTGTCCGGGATTATACGAATGAAAAGCTCCTTCTCTGAATCGAGGACGGAAGGGTCTGTAAGAGAGGCATATCGAATTTTGTCCAAAGCATCGGAACCATTGGAGATGATTTCACGGAGGAAAATCTCCTTGTTGGAATAGAAGGTGTCTGAGGTAGTAGGTAACGCAGGTTAGATATCGCGTCGACTTACGATAACAGGACGTACTGATGATCAAGTCGAGTAGCTGAGAGATCTCGGCCTGGAAGCCAAAGCTTTCTGGTTCGGGTGCGGACATGTTTTTCGTTGGGTGGAGGGCAAAGAGGGCACAGCGGGCGTTTTAGAGAAAACGAGGAGAGGGGAAAGTGGAAAGTCGCGATATTTTATCTCAACGAATTTTTGTTCTCGAAGTTTCGACGCGCCTCCTTGAAATTATTCCCACGCATAGGATTGCTTCGAGAACCTTCTTTACTTTACCACTACGGTCGCAGCACAGCGCTTCCAATCACAGGGCTACGCGATGGCTCGCTCAACAGACCAGAATGTCCTCTTACCTGCGCCCGCAGTAGTTCTACCATCGCCTTGAGTTCTTCTATCTCGTCCTTCAGTTCTACATTTTCCCCATGTAGCTTCCCGTTTTCCTCTCTTAGCCTCGAAATTTCCACTGTGGAAGATCTCCTAGGCGTCTTCGGTGACGTCCTGCTGGGAATCAGCTTTAGTTTCGCCTCCATGGTTTGAATCTGTCGCCGTGATGTCCTGGCACATAAATATCTTCTCAGAAAAATACGCCCATTAATACGGGCCTCGAGGTACTCTCACCGTGCTTGCTCCTCCATCTCGCTGTGGGTCCTTTCATACGCCTCCAACTGTAGCTCCATCTTTTTGTACTTGCTGAGCAGTATTTTCATCGCCTCAGTCTGTTCTTTATATTTCTGCACGTCCGCATCCCTGTAATTCATTCGTCAGCTGAAACAAAGTGGTGTATGGCATTCCCTCGTCTTACCACAGTCGTTGCATCGCTGTGTGTTGTTCAATCTGTTTTTCGTAGTCTTTCAACCGCGCAACCTTGTGTTCTGTCTCCTTGATGGAAATCCGCAATTGTGACTCCCGCCGTTCTGCGTCGGCCAGTAAATTTCCCTGGGCAACAAGTTGTGCCTGAAGATTGCTGTAGATCATTGCTCAATATCATGAATGGGAATGAACAAACCCGAAGTTCCTTCTCCGCCAAACGCAACGCTGCAGTTTCTGATCCCCAATTTCGCTTCTGATCCCTCAGATCTTGCAATTTTCGACTCAGCTCAGCGTTCCAATCGGCGTATTTCTTCTTTGTCATGTCCGAATGTTCAGTGTGCTCCTTCAGTTTTCGCTGTAAACTGCCTATCTGCACTTTGTTCTCGCGCAACTTATTATGCTACTTAAGCGTGATAGGTATGCCGCAACCGTAGTGATGTTGACGCAAAAATGCTCACCAGATTCTGTCTTTCCACCTCCGCATTGCGACTCATAATTCTCTGCTCAAACAGTCTTCCAATTTGTCTCACGTTTTCTCTTGCGAGCCACGTCTCGAAGTTGAGCTCGTTCCGTAGTAACAACACTTCACGCTGGAGCCCTGCAATCCCTTGTACTACGCTGCTTCCTGGTTCCGGATTTCCTGGGCTCTGTGGCCTAGCCTCAGACGGGAACAGCGCGTATGGCCAGATAGGTGTGGGATCAACAATATCGACATCCAGATTTGACTTGAGTGCGATAGATGTATTGACCATGTCTTGGAGCGAGACCCGTGGCTTGCTCGGAATCTTGACAGTGTGCATTGGGGGAGTTGAGCTCATCGGTCCTAAACCCGTATCACTAGTATCAACCAACAACGGCAGCGGAGCTGAGACGGTGACACTTGTTTCCGCGGGGGAGGCCGTCTCTGGTACAGCACTGCTCTGCCACGCTAA
>WNFC01002088.1_pt1 | contig 23746 bp, 15 predicted proteins | sample 5400541 | NCBI WGS metagenome assembly WNFC01 (sample SAMN13153342, study PRJNA577476) | soil metagenome | isolation source: 120 cm saprolite under Douglas fir tree site 2 hole 2 replicate 1 | place: USA:California | collected 2015-04-18
GAGGACGAGATCACGCGAGACGCCGGTGTAATCGCCGGCGGGTAGTTCCTCCTGCGTGACGACCCAGGAGCGGCGTTGCACGATCACTTTTCCACAGCGCAGGCGCGGCATGTGCGGCGCCATGCCAAACAGGAATGGATGAAAACCAAGTGGAATGATCCAGTTGCGTGCGAACGAGCCGAGATATTGGTGATTCTCAACCTTGCGCAAGCAAACATCGCCGTTTGTTGGATCGACATAAACTTCCGCCTCGGCTGGCGAAATAATCTGCCAATGCTGTTTGCCTCGTTGTGGCGCCACAAAGTAGCTTAAATCAGGTAGTGCGTCGGGGAGGCTCACTGTGGTCGTGGCGGTGAAATCCACCGCGAAAAAGCCCCAGTGAAAATTTAGCCGGCGAAACAGCGTACTCGTGAGGCCAGCAGTGAGCGCCGGTTTATCAGGGCAGGACCAGTAAAATCCATGATGCAGCAACGCCACTGGCGGGTGAAGCTCAGCGAGAATCCATTGATATTCTCCACGGGCAACGGCTTCGATCGATTCGGCCGAAAGTTGAAGGTCAGCCGATGGATAGGTGTATTCATCGAATTTTTCGAATTGGAAGTTTTGCCTGACGAGCTGGCAATCTTCCGCGGTCAATTCGCATTCGGTCCCAGCGGCGCGATCGCGCATTCTTTCCCGAAAGGCCGCTTTCACTTCCTGAAATGCGATGTGCGCCAGCCCGACGAGACCGGGCCCGGTAAGTGGCATGTTTAGAGCTTCGCAGTGATGGAGAAACGCCGGCAAAGGCAGTGCGCCGCTTTGTAGTGGAGCTTTCGCGAGCAAGCGCCGCAATCCCGCGGCGACCCGGCCGGCAATGAAAGCGTAACAATCGCGCCAGAAATCAATCCAGGGCGCAGCATCGCGCGCAACTTCATTGATAAGATTTTCATCGATCGAAAAATGGCATTCGCGAAAACATTCTTCGCCAATTGGATTGGTCGCCGAATAGAGAAAGCGACCGCCGGCCTTACGCACGACGCCCAGCTGATCGAGTCGCGCATCCGCCTCTTCGATGATTTTCATACGCGCAGCGGTGTCAGTCGCGTCAGCAAACTTCTCTGGTAGAAGACTGATCGGTTGCAGCAGGCCGAGCCATCGGGCGCGGTGGGGACCTTCCCGCCAACGAGAAATATCGGAGAGCAGCACGTCAAAAGCATGCGGCTCAAGAGCTGGGACTTCTATTTCCCAACGGACGATGTTCTGCTGTGCCAGCTCTTGGAGTAATTTGGGTTCAACCCCTAAGGCGTAGGCTGGCGTCTGCCCATCGCAACGGACAAGGAGATCAGCCGTGTCTGCCTCCAGCATGCGGGTCTCACCAGTATCCGTAAGAACAAACTGATTGCCCTCGAGCCGGCCGTTCGGATGAAGTCGCGGCGGGAGCTCGATACGAATGCCCGGGTCTGCGTTCAGTACGGCCGCGGCACTGTGCGCGACCCAACGTTCGAGAAAGCACTCGCGCTGAGCAATGTCCGGCTCAGGCGCTAACCTCAAATGGCCGATTCCGCGCTCCGCTTTCCCCCAACCACTGGGACCGAACGCACTTAACGAATCGTTCTTGCCGCAAACTCGCTGCAAATACAACAAAATCGTTCGTTCGTGGGCGCGAGCTTCTTTGTTTCGCGGTGGCAAGCTTTCGCCGATGGAAAACTGTCTCGTCAGGCGTTCGGCAAGACCTTCACCTGCAAAAACAAGATAAGCTGGCAAAATTCTTTGGGCTGACTTGAAAAGCGACTGGCGCGCAATTCTCATTTCGCGACGCAGCGACTCGTCAAAATCTGATTCAGCGCTCGATAATCTCGATAAACAATCCGAGTAGGTCGCGAATGGACCCGACAGCGGGGCACCCGGCGCCGGAGCCGTGCTGGATCGTATCGCCTTATGCCACGCGCGAAATACTTCTTTCGAGAGCCCATGGGGCCGTGAGCGGAGGATTTGTTCGACCTCCAGCTTCGCTTTTGCCAACTCTTCTCGCCTAACGAGTAGTTCGCGCGCGGCGGCAGATGTTGCCGGCGTGGAAAGTTGTTCGATTGGCTCGAACGGCACCCCGGCCATCCGGATGAGAAAAACAGGAGCGAATTGATAGCCGGGTGGCACGCACTCAGCAAACCCAAAGCCGCGCGAAGTGACAAGTATGTTGTAGTCACCGGCCTGCTTGCCATGCTGACTTGTCGCGTCGTAGTGCAGCGAATGCGGAAGCGCTGCGAAGGCCGGTGGCTGGTCTGACCAAAATTGCCACACCAAGACGGCGCACAGCGCCGTATCTACAACATTGTGGAGACAGGGCGCAGCCGCCTTGGCCTCTCCTATGGCGCGCCAAGCAGCGCCGTGATTACATTAATTATTCGAGAGAGGCAGCCGAATAGTGAAAGTAGTGCCGACGCCGGGTACGCTGTCCACTTTGATTGAGCCGTTGTGGTCTTCGACAACCTTCTTCGTGATGTAGAGGCCGAGACCGGTGCCGCTCTTTCCTTGCTTGGTGGTGAAATAAGGGTCGAAAATACGGCTCATCTGCGCCGGGAGGATGCCGGCGCCAGTGTCTTCCACTCGAAGATCGACATAAAAATCTTTTTGAGTGCATTCGATCGTGACACGGCCTCTGTTCTCGGCGGAAGCTTGCAGCGCGTTAATGACGACGTTTTGAATGGCCCGCTGGATTTGCAGGGCATCGCCCAAAAGCGTGCAAGGGTCATCGCAGATCAAGGCCTGTAATTCGACACCGCTTTGAGTCGCTATCCCGGTTACGCCTTTGACGACTTCTCGGAGAATTCCTGAAACAGAGATCGGTTTGGGCGGGGAAGCTTCGACACTGCCATAGCTTTGCCACATGGTAAGAAGCTCGCGGCAAAGACGGACATTTTGCTCGATGATATTGAGCTCTTTAACCGAGGTGGCATTTTGCGGCGAGCCGTCGCTCTCGGATTGTTCGAGGCGTTTGGCGAGCAATTGCACGTAACCCCAGACGATCGTGAGCGGATTGCCAAGATCATGCACGAATTCGGCAGAGGCTTGGCCAAGAGAAGCGAGCCGTTCCTTTTGTGCGAGCTCCTTCAGCAGCCGGTTATTTAATTCCTTAATTTCGGCGGCGGCGTGCTCGCTCGTCCGTTGGACCCGGGTCCGCTCGACGTTGCGATTGATCACTTCTTGCATTTCGTGGGCGTCAAATGGCTTGCTGATGTAATCATTCGCGCCCAGGCGCAGAGCTTCTTTGGCTGTGTCGAGCGCTCCGAAACCAGTAAGCATGATTACGGAGAGATGCGGATCGATTTCGCGGATTTGGCGCAGACCCTCGATACCGCTTACGCCAGGCATGCGAATATCCATCACGATAGTATCGGGTTGTTTTTCTTTGAGCAGCTTGATACCCGCTTCGACGCAATCAGCGGTGTGCACCTGGTAATTTGGCTTCAACAGCATGCGCAAGCTCTCGCGGGGACCGATCTCGTCATCGATGACGAGGATTTGCGGTGGTTCGCTTGAGACGGTCATAGGATAGTAAGCAGAGGCAGTTAATAGCTGTGTGCAGGCCGCGTGCGGACGAGAGAAAACGGAAGCACCTTTCGAGCCATATGGAAATCGGCGGCAAGACGGTGAAATAGATTTGATTGGCGCGCAAGCTGCAATTTGTGAATAAGTAAGAAGTTTCTGTGAATAAGGAGACCAGGAACGGCCCGAAAAATATAATGACTGAATCCAATGTACCATTTAGAATCCGCCGTGATCTATTGGTGGTGACTGAGGCCAACAACTATTCCGAACCATTAAAAGACTGCGCGCCTGTTCGGCGACGACTCTCAAAATCGCATAATCGTCACCGCCAGATCTTCAAGGCGTTGGAAAGGGCATCACATGGTTAAAAGAAGAAATCGTGTAGTCGTCACTGGAATGGGGATCTTGGCTCCGAACGGAATCGGCCTCGAGCCATTTTGGGAATCGCTCCTGGCCGGCCGCAGCGGGATCGGACCGATCACACTATTTGACGCGACTGGGTTCGAGAGCCGAATCGCGGGCGAAGTAAAGAACTTTAATCCGCTCGACTACATCAAGCCGGAGTTGAAGCCAAGACGAATGGCGCGCCACACGCAGCTCGCGTTTGCCGCCACAATGATGGCATTAAGGGATGCGGGACTTGATCCGGATAATCTAGAATTACCGAGCCCCACTCCCGTCGTGATTGGGGTAAGTTCAAGCGCCATCGATGTGCTCGAACGCGCGTTTGAGGCAGTACGGGAGAACGGTCCGAACCGTGTGCCTCCAACGACAACCACCCAGATGATACCACAAGCCGCTGCCAACGCGATTGCCGATCGAATCGGAATTTGTGCGAACGCCGCAACTGTGTCGTCAGCTTGTCCATCCGGCCTGGATGCGATAGCTGACGCGGCAGCCATGATCGGGGCTGGTCACGCCGAACTTGCAATAACGGGAGGTGCCGATGCTCCGGTTACACCGCTGGTGATGTCGATGTTGATTGCGAGTGGACTGAGCTCGTGTCGCAACGGCGAACCGGAAAGAGCCAGCAGGCCATTTGACCTTTCGAGAGATTCTGGCGTCGTCTCCGAAGGCGCTGCTGTCATGATCTTGGAGGATATGGAGCGCGCCGAGGCTCGGGGCGCGCGAATGTATCTGGAGCTTAGGGGCTATGGCAAACAGCGTGACCGAGATCCCGAGAAGCCCGCTTCAGGTTTGGAAGATTCGATGAAGATCGCGCTCGCAAATGCAGGAGCTGTCGCCGCGGGAATCGATCACATTTCCGCTTACGGACCAGGTCATCCGGTGTTGGATGCGAGTGAAGTTCAGGCCATCAAGAGCGTTTTTGGCAGGCATGCATATTCGATTCCGATCAATTCGATCAAAGGCGTGACCGGAAATGCCATGGCCGCGGGTGGACCTTTTCAACTGACGGCCTGCGCGTTGACTATTCGCGACCAGATGGTCGCTCCAACGGCAAACTACGAAGTGCCCGATCCACACTGTGATTTGAACTTTGTAGTGTCTCAGCCGCGGAGAGCCAAAATAGACTGCGCGCTTCTCAACGTGCGAGGGCTTGGCGGAAGTGCCTCCACGATGATCGTTAACCGCATCCGCTCCTGATGAGGAGGGTAGCACGGCTTCGATGCTCGCGGTAATCTTGTCACGCAGAGAGCGCGTCAAGACCCTCTTGACATGGTTATGAGTCATCATCTCATACATATTACCGCGATTGGATTAGATGATGGCATCGGCGTTCTGCCGATGGGACATGGGGATCGCTTCCGGCCCGTAGAGCGCTCCAGCCCAGAGAAGCCCGTGCGACTTTCGCACATCCGGCAGCCGTGCCCGAAGGTCAGCCTTATTTATAAGATGCCTTCTAGGGCTGTTGCTACAGCTGGAAAATGCTCAAGAAACCTTGGCGATGGTTGTAAATCGCATAGCCTTTGATGAATAGTTCAACGGCTCCGACCCTCGCGGCAATCATCATCCAGTTGGGCCTGGGATTGTTGGTATTTCAAGCCAACCCGAAACGTGCATCCAACCAATGTTTCCTCCTGTTGTCGTTAGCCATAGGAATCTGGCTCGCGAGTTTGTATATAACCTTCACGGCAAAGAGCGCTAGCGTCGCCGAATTCGGTATCCGCCAGGCATCGGTAGCAGGCGCCCTGATGCTATTCAGTTTTAACCTTATTCGCCTTTCGATTCGCGAGAGGCAAAAAAGTTGGCCAAGGATTCTTAGGAATTCTCGCACCTGGTTGGTCATTACCTTCGGGATCATTATTTATTGCCAGACAAAGATATTTCTGAAAGGGGCGCAGATGCCCCACTTGGCAGGAGGCGCGCCGACCGCGATTTATGGGAAGGCCGCCGCTTGGATTTACTTGATCTATGTTGCCGCGGGGTTCACCACGCTGATCCTCAGCTACTGCCGAGACATGAAAAAGGCGAGCAGTGGCGAGCGTGCGGAGCTCGCTTTCATTCTAGTCGGCGGAATTGCTACAATCGCGATCTCCTTACTGCTCACATTCATTCTAGATGCTTTTATTGAGCAGTCGCGCTGGATGTGGTTCGCCCCATTTCGGATGATTATCTTCAGCGGCGTCGTCGCCTACGGGATTGCGACCCGTAAAATGATGGATGTTGGACGTTTGGTTCGGCGCACAATGTCGTACATTCTTCTGGGGGCCTATCTCCTTGCGCTGTACGCGGCCGTCTGGTGGTTGGTCGCAACTGTTTTGCGATCGACCGTTGCGAACGCCTACTCAATCGCGCATGTCGCGGCTGCCGTCGTGATCGCATTTGCGATGGCGCCGGCCCGCGGCGTTTCTCAGCACCTGGCAGAGCGCCTTTTCATTAGCGCACAGCGACTGGATTTTCGCGCCACGGTCGGGACCGCTACCGCCATTCTCAAATCGGTCACCACTTTACGCGATCTCCTCGAGCGCTTCGCGCAAACTATCGCCCAGGCCGCAAATACCGAGCGGGTTCTTATCCTGCTCGCTCAAAAAGATGAGTACGCGCAGTATTATCCGGCGCCGACGCGGCAAAGTCAGATTGATCTGCCCAAAGATCATCCTCTGCTAAACTACCTCAGAACGTCCGGGCAACCGATCGTGCTCGATGAGTTGCATCGCATTCGGCCTACGGCCCAGGTCCACCGGATTATTAATCAGATGCAGCACCTCAATCTCGCTGTGGTCATGGGCATTTTCGCCCGCGATCAACTCGAGGGAGTGATGTTGTTAGGTCCTCGAATTTCGGGTCGTATCTACGGGAGCATTGAACAGGAGGCGCTACAGGTTCTCTGTGGCCAGCTGGCGGTTGCGATCGAAAACGCACAGCTCTTTACCGAAGTGCAAAACGCGAAAATCTATAACGAGACGTTGTTGCAAAACTTGACCACCGGTGTGATCGCAGTTGGGGCGAACGAGCGCATCACCGTTTTCAACAACGAAGCGGAGCAGATTACCGGGCTGAACTCGGGCGCAATCTTGGAACGTCCTTTGGTTGAACTGCCCGAATCGCTCGGACGTGTGCTGCGACAAACCCTTCAGACGGGACAAGGTCAGGTCAACCATGAGGTGAATCTCGGCTCCGATTCCAAAGAGATGATCATGCGCACGAGTACGTCGATCTTTCACGATCAAGATCAACAAATGCTCGGCGCTTTGATGGTGCTGACAGACATCACCGCGCTCAAACGGTTGGAGGCGCAAATCCGCCGGAGCGATCGCCTGGCCAGCCTCGGCACGCTTTCAGCCGGCATGGCGCACGAAATCAAGAACCCCTTGGTGTCGATCAAAACGTTCGCACAACTGCTACCCGAGCGATACCAAGACTCAGACTTCCGCGAAACCTTTTCGAATCTAATCGGTCACGAAATCGATCGGATCGATTCGCTGGTCAACCAATTGCTTCGTTTTGCGCGACCCACCAAACCGCTGCTCAAGCCGGTGCACGTGCATGAGATAATGGAAAAATCGCTGAGCCTCCTGGGCCACCGTCTCTATCAAAAAGAAATTAAATTAACTCGTTCTTGGCAGGCAAATGTGGATACAATTCGGGCCGATGCCGATCAGCTTGAGCAAGTTTTCCTGAATTTTTTCCTAAACGCCATGGACGCAATGAAAAACGGCGGCGAACTCGCCGTCAGTACGCAAGTGCAAACGGATGAGCGCTGGGTCGCCGCCCTTACGCGCAGTAATGGCGAATCCGGGGAGGTTTTGCACATCACGATCCGCGACACGGGGGAAGGAATTCGCAAGGAGGACATCCCGCACGTCTTCGATCCATTTTTCACGACCAAAGATTACGGCACCGGGCTGGGCTTATCGGTCGCGCACGGGATCATCCAGGAACACGGTGGCCAGATCGAAGTGGAGAGCGAGGTGCAAAAGGGGACCGCTTTCCACATCCTGCTGCCGCTTGCACGATTCGAGAGCAAGGTGGCGGTGGCATGACTCCTCCGCCGGTCTGCGTTTTATATACTCAGGACCCTGATCTCAGCCGGCGGGTAAAAGCATTCCTACGCGCGGCCGCGGAAGTGCGCCATGTCATCGAGCCCGATCGTCTCAATGCCGTTCTCCAGCAAGTCGGGCCAGCCTTGCTCATCATGGATCTCCGCGCAAAAGAATCCCGCGATCTTATCGAGCAGATTCAGAATGAATGGCCAGAAATTTTGATCATCGCACTGGGGACGCTCCGTTCCGAGCCGCTGCGCGAGGTCGAACAATTCGGCATTTATGCGGCCGAAGATTTGCAACTCGATCGCCGGCGCTTTCATGCTCTGATTGGTAGGGCATTCGATTATCTCAGAGCACTTCAGGAAAACCGGAACTTGCGCGAAACATCGACAATCGCTCCGGTGGCCCAAGCGCCGCCGCGGCAAGACACCATTCCCGAGCAATACGGCGCGCCCGCCGTTCCGCCGGTCAAACTTCCACGCGTCCTTCGCCGGTTTGAAAACGTCGATGCTTTGCTTGTCAGTATTGTTGAAGGAGTGGCGGACGCGGCAGGCGTAAGCCGCGCCGGCATTTTCTCGCGCGTCCGCGAGGGCGATCGCTACCGTCTGCGCGCTGGGCTGCGTTGTTTACCCGAAACGAGCGAGATGCAATTTGGCGAACGCGACGCACTAGTGCGCTGGTTCGAATTGCACGCGCATTTGATTTCACGCGCGAACCTCGCGCAAACGTCCGATCACAAGCAACGCCTGCTTATGCAGCGCGCTTTGGACACTTTCGGCGCAGAAGTGATTGTGCCCCTTTATGCTCGCGGTCGCGTCATCGGTTGGATTTTCTTCGGGCGCCGCCAAACTGGTCAGCCATTCAGTTATCGCGACCTCGAAGGATTGATGATGCTGGCCGAGCACGTGTCCACGGTGCTGGAAAATGCGCTGCTCTACGAAGAAGTTGCTCTGCAAAAAACCCTGGCCGAAACGCTGCTCAAATCGATCCCATCCGGCATCGTTGCCGTCGATGACAAGGCGACGGTGCGGTGGTTCAACCCTACGGCCGAGCAAATTCTTGGCCTAACTAGCTCGGACGTCCTAAACAAGCCGGTGGAAGCAGTCGGGAGCAGACTCGCCGGATTACTGCGCGAAACGCTCGATGCAAAAACAACGCCGATGCCGCAGCAGTGGATCGACCACAGCACGCGACGCGCGCTTTCCGTGGAAACGAGAAGACTTGTGGATCAAGGCGCCTCGCTCGGCGCCGTCGCCGTGATTCACGATCTCACAGCCGAACAAACGTTGCGCGAAAAACAAGCGCTGGTCGATCGGGCTACCTTTTGGAGCGATCTCGCCGCCAGCATGTCCCATGAAATTCGCAATCCGCTCGTGGCCATCAAAACTTTTGCGCAGCTTCTTCCCGACCGCTTCGACGACGCCGATTTCCGCAGAGAATTTAACGAGATCGTTCTGCGGGAGATCGATCGACTGGACAAGATCATTACCCAGATCAACAACTTCGCTCACCCGCCGGACCTCGTCCTCAAGGCGATCGACGTTCGCGCTCCAGTCGAAAAAGCTCTCGAAATCGCGCAATCGCGCTTCGGCTTCAACGGCGGCGTGGAAGTGGAAACGTCCCTGCCCAGCGACTTGCCAAGCGTACTCGGAGACGAGAGCGCTCTGGCAGAAGCCTTTGCTCACCTTGTGGCCAATGCCGCGGAAGCCCTTTCCGGTAAACCTAAACCGCGCATCACGCTTTCGGCGAAACCCGTGCGCGAAGCCGGCCGCGCCAGCGGCGTAGTTGTGACCGTGCGCGACAATGCCGGTGGAATCGCGCCTGAACTGAAAGACAAAATCTTTTCGCCATTTTGCACAACGAAGCCGCGCGGCATGGGTCTGGGCCTGCCGATTGTCAAACGCACCATTTTCGATCACAACGGCCGAGTGGACATCGATTCCACGCCGCACGGCACTTCAGTCAGTGTAATGTTGCCTGCCACGTCGGCCGGAAGTTGAGAAATTTTCCGATTTCCGATTTCCGATCGCATCGTTAGATTCGCTTCGCTTCGCCACTTTTCGAGCGAAGATCGACATCTTTCAGGCTTATGATCGTTACCACCGCTCAACTCTACAAAGTCGCTTACGGCAAATTCGCCGTCGGCGCATACAACATTAACAACATGGAACAATGTCTCGGCTTGTTCCGTGGTAATGTGCAAAGCAAGGCGCCATTTATCATCCAGCTTTCGAAAGGCGCGCGAAAATATGCCGACAAACGAATGCTCGAAGCGATCATCCGCACGGCTGAAGGAATGTTTCCCGAAGCGATTTTTGCTGTGCATCTCGATCATGGGGACAGAGAAGCTTGCTACGACTGCATCGCGTCCGGTTTCTACAGCTCCGTCATGATCGATGCCAGCCACGAGCCGTTCGAAAAAAATGTCGCCGTTACAAGGCGTGTAGTCGATAAAGCGCACGCCAAAGGTATTAGCGTAGAGGCTGAACTCGGCATGCTCGGCGGCGTGGAAGAGGACATCAAAGTTGATGAAGGGTACGCCTGCCTAACGAATCCAGATGAAGCGGTTGAATTCATCAAGCAGACAAAATGCGATTCGCTCGCGGCCGCAATCGGCACGAGCCACGGCGCCTACAAATTCCAAGGCCAACAGTCCTTGCACTTCGACGTGATTGAAGGAATTCGCGACAAAGTGAAAGCCGCCGGTCTGCCGCCCACCCCGATTGTGATGCACGGATCATCCAGCGTTCCGAAATCGGAGGTCGAATGGATAAACGCCGCCGGCGGGAAACTTGATTCCTCCGCGCGTGGTGTAAACGAAGAGGAATACCTGCCGGCGGCGAAACTCGGCGTGACCAAGGTCAACATCGACACCGATGGACGGCTCGTCTGGACACGCGTGCACCGCGAATTCTTCCGCGATCATCCCGAACAATTCGATTTTCGCCCACCAGGAAAAGTTTTCATGGAAGAGTACGCCAACTTCATCGCGCACAAAAACGAAAAGCTCGGCTCTGCCGGACAGCTCGACACGGTGCGCGCCAGCCTCAAAAAATAGCGCGAGCCTCCGGCTTGCGAATTGAAGCCGCAAACGAGACGCTTGAGCTACACATGAGGACGCTGACGCTTCAAGAAATCGCGAAACTCTCGGGCGGGGAGCTGCGCGGCGACCCTGCGCTAGGGATTACGGGGGCAGCGTCGCTCGCTGAGGCGGTTGAAGGCGAGATCGCGTTTTTCAACAATCCGAAATACGCTGTGCAGCTGCGGCGGACGCGCGCTTCCGCAGTATTGGTGCCGATGGAGTTCGACGAAGCAATCCCGGTCGCGCAGATTCGCGTCGCAAGTCCGTCGAAAGCATTCGAGCGTCTCGTGCTGGAATTTGCGCCGAAACCAATTGCATTTGCACCAGGCATTCATCCAAGCGCCGTTGTCGATCCAAGCGTGAAGCTTGGCTCGCGCGTTTCGATTCAACCGCACGCTGTCGTTGAGGCCGGTGCAACGATTGGCGATGAGACCGTGATCGGTGCGCAAAGTTATGTGGGGCACGAAACGGTTATCGGCCCAAATTGCACGATTTATCCTCGCGTAACTGTTCGGGAGCGGACTCGTATGGGCGCGCGCGTCATCATTCACAGTGGCGCGGTCATCGGCGCAGACGGATTTGGGTTCGAGTTCGTCAACGGCCGGCTACAAAAAATTCAACAGCTCGGGATCGTGCAAATCGACGACGACGTGGAAATCGGCGCCAATACCACGATCGATCGCGCGCGCTTTGGACGCACTTGGATCCAGGAAGGAGTCAAGATCGACAATCTTGTGCAGGTCGCGCACAACGTCGTGATCGGAAAACACTCCGTGATCGCCGCCCAAACGGGAATCTCTGGAAGTACCCGGGTGGGAGAGCAGGTGCAAATGGCAGGTCAGGTCGGCATTGTGGGCCACGTTGCGATTGGCGACAGAACCATAATCGCCGCCCAAAGCGGGATCTCAAAAGATATCCCAGGGGGCGTGTGGTTTGGTTATCCGGCGGTACCAATGCCCGAGGCCAAACGCCAAGTCGCCTGGGTACATCGCCTTGGAAAACTGTTCGCCCGGGTCAAGGCGTTAGAGGAGAAGCTCGAAGGTAAAGGACCAAGGTTTGGCCGTCGACCAAACAGCTAATGGGAAACAGATTATCCAGCGGAGATTAGCGTGTCGGGTGTGAGCGGTTGGCAAGCTTACTGCTCTGTAGATTATGGAAATTATAGGCGACCGATGAACCCAACCAATCGAGATTATTCTCAGTTCCTGATCGTTGATGATGACCCGGGGATCGCCAAGTTTCTCGTCACCTACCTTCGCCAGCGCGGGCACACGTGCCAGTCGCTCACCGACGGCTTCCAGACTGCCGCCTGGCTCGCCCACCACGATTGCGACGTCGTGATTGTCGATCTTAAGATGCCCAAGGTGGATGGAATTTCGCTCATTTCCTTCATCCGCGAGATTAATCCCAAAATCCCGATCGTTGTTTTCACTGGGGTCGGCTATGACGAGGAGCAGATGCATGCCGCATTGCGCGCCGGCGCGAACGGCTACGTGAGCAAGAATCTGCCGATCGAACAACTTTACTGTGTTTTGGCGCGCGTCCTTGCCACATGTCAGCATAAGGCTCGCCGCGAACCCTCGAACGGCCAGCAGCATCACGCGCTAGTTGGGGCCGCTTGAATTTCAACCCGCGCGAGCATCCTCAATCCGCTCCCACAGTGTTTCCGGCGAAATGCAGGCTGCGCCGAACGCGCTTACCGTTTGCTGTTCCAAATAGTCCGAGGTCGCCACGCTCAAATCGAATCGCGCTGCATATTTGCTGGCCAGCCGTTCGATGATTGCGTCCGCAGTCTGGCCGCGACGCGAGTAAAAAATGTGTACGTCTCCAGGATGCGCGGTTTCGGTTACCTGCTCGCCTTTGCCGTCAAAGACAACCACGACTCGGATGCCAGTGCGGTCTTGATAATCACGCAATCGCTTGATCAACGCTTCACGTGCCAGGGACGTCCTCCGTTCGTGCAATTTTCGCAGATCGGGCCGGGCGAAGATCACGCTGTGACCGTCAACAATCAAATAGCGCGACCGCATCCGAAAATCTAAACCTTGCAGACGAGGGCGCGAGCCTGGCTATCGTAAGATGTCGCCGGACGCGCCTCCGGCGGGCAGCCCCCCCAAGAACAACCGGCCCATTGTAAAATAGTTTGGATAGAAGGAGCTGGACGACCCAGCCGACTGAACCAACCCGCTGCCTTTCAGGAGCGAAAGAGGGTCGGCCTTTACTCAGCCGGGGCCGGTTGTTTTCTCCCTTTTGCTTTCGGCGCCGCACGCTGCGTCGCTTTGCTAGCAATTCTCTTGCGCTTAAGATATGCTTTGTGCCGCTTGCGCTTTATTCCAACACGATGCTGCTGGCCCATGCGCTTCTCCTATAAATGGGGAGCAAGCACGACGCAAGGGTCCCCATTCCTCACGTAAAACAAAGCATTATCTGGAACCAAATCTGGGTTGCAATTTGCGGCCGATCACGTTTAGAAGAATCCCCACTGCACTTCCGTCATTCATGACATTTTCCGCCACGCCGAGAACATTAATCAGCATTTCCGTCGTATTTTTGGCGACGGCGGCGGTTTTTGGCGTTCTCAACGCCACCAAGATAAAAACGTTGCGCTCATCAGCGGCTGATGCGATAGCGGCGCGTGACGCGGCTGATCGGCACCGCGCAGCTCAAGAAAAGGAAATCAAAGCGCGCGAAGCCGCCATCGCGGCAGAGAAAGCGAAGATTGCTGAAAGCGAGAGCAAAGTGGCCAATGCTGAAGGCGGGCTGGTGAGATTTCAAACCGAGAAGGCCGATTTGCAAGCTAAGCTTCAGGGCAACGAAACTGAAATTGCCAATTTGCAAAAGCAAATCGACGAAGCCAAGCCAGCCTCAGCTAATCCGGGCGCTCCATCGACAGTGGAATTGCAGGCTCAACTCGACGACGCCAGGCGCCAACTCGACAGCGCCGAGCGCGAAAAAGCTTTGCTCTCCGATAAGCTTCAATCGCTCCGAGCGCGTTCTTCGCAATTAGAAGAGGAAAAAAAACGCCGTGCCGTCGCAGGCGGAAAAGTCGGAGTGCGCGGCACTGTGCTCGCAGTCAATCAGGCTTACAATTTCGTTGTTCTCAATCTGGGTGCCCGGCAAGGGGTCGAGCCAAATTCGGAAATGCTTGTTCTGCGCGACGGCAGTTTCATCGGAAAGATTCGTATTTCTTCGGTTGAACCGGCTACCGCCATCGGCGATATAGTCACCAGCACATTGGCACGAGGTGTCCAAGTGCAACCTGGAGACATTGTCATTTATGCTGGCACAAGTTCCTAAACTCAAGAAAAGTGTAACGGGCAGTCTTTTGATCGCCGCGATCATTTCGCTCATCTCTTGTGCCTCAGAAAAGCAACCGGTGAGCGTGGTTAAAGATTCCGAGGTAGGACAGGAATCTGCCATTCCATGGAACAAGCAGGAAAAATGGGAAGTTGGCAGCGAAATGTCGGCTTTGACCGACCGAGCGCATTAAAAGCGGCGTTTAATTGCAAGATCGCCAGCTCTCTCACGCGCGATTCGTTCAAATCCAAAATCCGGCAGGAATCACCGCATTTTTCGGCACGACCACGATCCCGTCACGGATAAAATAATTTTCCGCGTCGAGATTCGGCGGTTTCCCTTCCGGCGTGACGACGACGCCGTCGGCAATGCGTGCGTTCTTGTCGATGATCGCTCGGTCGATGACGCAACTGCGGCCGATGCCGATCGGCGGCCCGCCTGCGGCTGGTCGATCTAGCTCGAAATAATCGGCGCCCATGACGATGCTGTTGCGAATCGTTGCACCGCTTTGAATGATACTGCGAATGCCGATGACGCTGCGCTCAAGGTGCGCATCGGAAATGATACAGCCGTCTGAGATGATGGCTTGGCGCAACGTCGCGCCGTTGACTTTGCTGCCTGGCAAAAATCGCGGATGCGTGTAAATGGGCGCCTGTGTGTCGAAGAAACTGTACTCGGGCACGAGATCAGTCAGGTCGAGATTTGCCTCGTAAAACGCGCGCACCGTACCGATGTCTTCCCAGTAACCCTGAAAAATGAACGCGCTCACATGTCGATCTTTTATCGACTGCGGAATGACGTGCTTGCCAAAGTCAACCAGCTGATTGTCGAGACATTTCACGAGGACGTCGCGGTTGAAAACGTAGATACCCATTGAGGCTTGAAATAGTTCCTCTTCTTCGCTTGTGCCAACCGCGGCCAGTAATTCGCGGCTCATTTTCATTTCTTGAAGAATTGCATCGTCCTTGGGCTTCTCGACAAACCGCGTAATGCGCCGATCAATTCCGCTCTGCATAATGCCAAACTCAGAGACTTGATGCCGGTGGACGGGTTTGGTTGCGAGCGTGATATCCGCTCCAGTTTGAAGGTGTTGATGCAAGAGTACGCGAAGCTCCATCCGATAAAGCTGGTCGCCGCTGAGGATGAGATAGTAATCGAACGGCCGCTCGAGAAAATAACGCATGTTTTGCCGAACGGCGTCGGCCGTGCCCTGATACCATTGCGATCCGGCCAGCGTTTGTTGCGCCGCCAGGATGTCGATGAAGCTGCGCGAGAAATTGTCGAACTTGTAGCTGGCTTGAATATGGCGATGCAGCGACATGCTGTTGAACTGCGTCAGCACGTAGATCGAGCGTAAGCCGGAATTCAGGCAGTTGCTGATCGGGATGTCGACGATTCGATATTTTCCACCAAGTGGAACCGCCGGTTTCGCGCGGTCCTTCGTCAACGGAAACAAACGCGTGCCGGCGCCGCCGCCCATAATGATGGCAAGCGTGCGCTGCGTGGTGCCAGGCGGCAGCGCCGGCGCATACATCGACGTCGGATTTAGGAACGATTTCCGCAGTGATTGTCGATCTTCCCCCGGCACATTTGCAATAACTCAGCGTCTGGGCCGTTCGGCAACTTTTTTGCTGCTGTAGCCGCCGCACCGTGCGCGGTCCAGTTTGGCCCGTGTGATGACCGGCCACAGGCCGGTTGCTACACCGCCGCGAAAACGTTAATATCAGGTTCACTTTCCCCAAAATATGTGCGGAATTGTTGGTTATGTCGGGCGTGCAGACGCCGCGCCGATTTTGCTCGATGGCCTGCGTCGCCTCGAGTATCGCGGCTACGATTCAGCTGGAGTAGCAATTGTCGATGGTGATCACGTTGAGATCCGCAAATGCGCCGGTCGCATTGCGTCGCTCGCGAAATTAGTTTCCGAAAACCCGGCGCCAGGATTGTTCGGGGTCAGTCACACGCGTTGGGCGACCCACGGGAAGGTGAACGATGAAAATGCGCACCCGCATTTTGATGCCAGCGGAAAGATCGCGCTCGTTCACAACGGCGTGATCGAAAATTACCAGGCGCTCAAAGAGCAATTGATTCAAAACGGTGACACGAACTTTCGCTCTGACACAGACACCGAAGTGCTCGCTCATTTGATTGGGAACATCTACCGACAGTTCGATGGAAAAGATTCCAAGGCGCGATTGGTTAACGCTGTGCGCGCGGCGTTGAAGCGAGTCATTGGCACGTACGGCATCGCGTTGGTGCATGCCGATATCGCGAATTTCATGGTCGGCGCGCGTCGGGGCAGTCCGCTCGTGCTCGGCGTAGGCAAGGACGAAAATTTTCTGGCTAGCGATGTGAGCGCAATCGTTGCGCACACGCGGGACGCGATCTACTTAAACGACTTCGACGTCGTTGCCGTCGAGCGCGACAAATTTGAGATCAGCTCGCTGGATGGCGTCAGCGGACAACACCCCGTCAGCAAAGTCGAATTTAGCGCCGAGGACATCAAAAAAGGCGATTACCCGCACTACATGCTCAAAGAAATTTTTGAGCAGCCGGACTCGGTGCGTGACGCGATGCGCGGCCGGCTCACTTACGAAGAATGCACCGCGAAGCTGGGCGGCCTCAACATGACGCCAGCGGAATTGCGCGACGTCGCTCGTATCGTGCTGACTGGCTGCGGCACCGCGCTACACGCAGCGATGGTCGGTGAATATTTGATCGAGCAACTCGCCAATATTCCCACTGAAGTCGAGTTCGCCAGCGAATTCCGTCATCGCAACACGCCCATGACTCCAGATACGCTCGTCTTCGCCATTAGCCAGAGCGGCGAAACCGCCGATACGCTCGGCGCGCTGCGTGAGAGCCGGCGCAAAGGCTATCGCACGCTTGGGATTTGCAACAACGTCGCCAGCACGATCGCACGGGAAAGCGACGGCGGTGTTTACATGCACGCCGGACCCGAGATCGGCGTCGCCGCAACCAAATCGTTCACCTCGCAATTAGTTATTCTAACGCTGATCGGCCTGCTTCTTGGTCGGATGCGCAATCTTTCCACCGCGCAAGGCAGCCGGATTATCACTGGGCTTGAAGCCTTGCCCGAGCAGATAGAGGAGGTCTTAAAATTGAGCGATCGGATCAAAGCGATCGTCAAAAAATATGCCGATGTGAGCGGCATGCTTTTCTTCGGGCGCCAATTCAATTACCCGATCGCGCTTGAAGGCGCGCTCAAGATGAAGGAGATAACGTATCTGTTCGCCGAAGGCCATCCCAGCGCGGAGCTCAAGCATGGCATCATCGCACTCGTTAGGCCGGACCTTCCATCTGTCTTTATCGCGCCAGACGACACTGTCTTCTCAAAAAACGTTAACAACATCGAGCAAGTGAAAGCGCGTAAAGGCCCGATTATCGCGATTACGTCCGGAAATGGCGCGAAACAACTGAAAGGGCTTGTCAATGAAATCATCGAAATTCCAGCCGTGCTCGACCCTGTCAGTCCAGCTCTCACCGTCATTCCGTTGCAACTTTTTGCTTACCATCTCGCGGTCGAGCTCGGCCGCGACGTCGATAAACCGCGCAACCTCGCCAAAAGCGTCACGGTAGAATAGAAACTTCCTGCGTCTGTCGTCAGGGCAACGCCGTTACAGGAGCGAATATTTCCCATTTGCCCTCATCTTTATTCCTGCGGAAACGGTGAATTTTTATCTGAATCGCGTGACACCCGCTGCGCGGACGTGCATCCGCCCAAAAAAATCGAAAAAGACGAATTTAACTCCGGCTCTTCTTCCCTCGCACCGCTTTTGCGCCTTCTTGCCCAGCGCGGTGCGCACTTTTTGGTAGATGCGCCATGGTGCGCTTTCGCTTCGCCGCGATGGCGGCTTTTTTAACGTTTCGCCGGACGGCGGCGGGTTATCTCGTGCTCGCCATCTGAGAATAAATCGCAATTCACCTGGCGCTTAGATTTGTGATAAGCTTGTCGTTTAGGCATTTTCCACTCGTGCTGCCAAACGAAGATTACGTGCTCAGAGTCCTTCAGGACGTCGGACTCGTTACGGGGCCGCAGATTGAAAAAGCGCGCGCCCGGCTAAATGGCGCAAATACCGTTGTCGATCTCTTGGTCTCCGACGGAATCGTTTCCAATACCGACGTCTCGCGGGCGCTCGCCGCTCAGGCCCAAATGGATTGGATCGACATCTCGGCCATGGTCATTCCGCCGCAAGTGATCAAACAAATCCGGGTGGAAGACGCGCGCCGCTTCAAAGTGATTCCAATTGCGTTTGGCGAAACCGGTCTCGTTGTGGCGGTGAGTGATCCTCTCGACATCGACACCATCGACAGTTTGAGCTTTCTATTACAGCGCGAGCTCGAGCTGGTTTGCACGAGCCCAGAGAAAATTCGCGAAGCGCTCATAAAATATTACGGCACGGCCGATGAAGCCGCCGACATTCTTCAGCAGCGCCTCGGCGAAGATGTCGATCTTGGCCTCGAAATTGGCGACGGTGCGCAGCTGGCGGAATGTGATGAATCTGACGCGCCGATCATTCGGATGGTGTCGATGTTGTTGATCGAAGCCCATCGCGTTCGGGCGAGCGACATTCACCTCGAGCCGCTCGATAAGAAATTCCGCGTCCGCTTTCGAATCGACGGCGTATTGCACGAAATGCAGGCACCGCCGAAGCGTCTGCAATCCGCCATTATCAGCAGGCTCAAGATCATGACCGGCTCGATGAGCATCGCCGAAAAACGTCTGCCGCAAGACGGACGCATTCAGGTCAAAATCAAGAAGAAGCCGATCGATCTGCGCGTCTCAACCATTCCGACCAATCACGGCGAGAGCATCGTCATGCGCGTCCTGGACAAGTCCAGCTTGATGCTCGGACTGCCTGAGCTCGGATTCTTCAGCGACGACCAGGAAACGTTCGAGCGGCTCATTCAATTGCCCGATGGAATTCTCCTCGTCACCGGCCCGACCGGTTCGGGAAAGACGAGCACGCTTTACGCCTGCCTCAATTACATCAACAAACCGGACCGCAAAATCATTACGGTAGAGGAACCGATCGAATACCAGATGAACGGCATCAACCAGGTGCCGGTGAATCCGGAAATCGGGATGACATTCCCGGCGGCGCTGCGCTCCATTTTGCGCCAGGCGCCGAACATCATCATGATCGGTGAAATTCGTGACCTCGAGACGGCGAGCATTGCCACAAATGCGTCGTTAACCGGTCACCTCGTCTTCAGCACCCTGCACACCAACGATGCTCCTTCAGCCGTGGCGCGTTTGATCGACATCGGCGTGCAACCGTTTCTTGTTGCCTCCTCCGTGCGCACGATCATGGCGCAACGGCTCGTTAGGCGGCTCTGCCTCAACTGCCGGCAGCCAGGCGAGCTGACCGAAACGGAATTGCGCGCGTTGCGCATCGAGCCCGGTCAGCTTCGCGAAACCGAGGTGATGAAGCCGGTTGGTTGCGAAGAGTGCCGCCACACCGGGTACAAAGGCCGCATGGGCATCTTCGAAATCTTCGGGATCGATGATGAAGTGCGTCACATGATCAACAAGCGGACATCAACGGTGCAATTGCGGCAGCGCGCGCGCGAGCTCGGCATGCGGACTTTGCGTGAAGACGGCGTCCGCAAGGTTTTGGCCGGCCTGACCTCCGCCGAAGAAGTCATTTCAATTACGATTGGAGACGTGAGCTGATTATGATTTCGGCGGCAAACGTCGCAGGCTTTCTGGGGAGCGCACGCGCCCTCGAATGTCGTTTGCGGCGCCCTCGCCGCGAACCAGCGTGCGTGATCACGGAAATGCGTTCGACGAGGGCGCCGAACGCTGCACGCGAGGCGCGTGCGCTCCCCAGACTTGAAACATGAACGATAAACAACTCGCTGAGGTTTTCATTGAGCAACGCGTGCTCCAGCCGTCCCAGGCCGAGGACGTGCTGAACGAAGCCCAGTTGAATGGCAAAACCATCGCCCAGGCGATGATTGACGGCGGTTTTGTCGATGAAAGTGGCTTCTACGGGACCATCGCCGAAGCGCTCGGGACCGAATATATCGATCTTAGCAAAAGGGAAATTTCGCCGGCGGTATTGAAATTGATTCCGAGCGGCCTCGCCCGATTGCACCGCGCACTACCGATCGCAATGAGTGGAAATACATTGCGCGTTGCGCTGGTCGATCCGCTCGATCCGCGTGCAGCGGAAGATTTGCGCTTCGCCCTCGGCAAAGATGTCGATGTTGTCGTCGCGCCGACCGAACAAATCGAAAATCGTATTAAGGAATATTACGGCACTGACACCTCCAGCATGGAGGAGGTGCTCAAGCAGCTCGGTGAAGCCGGTGAGATGTTGCAGATTCGCGGCGACGATGGAACGGCCGCAGCGGTCGAAGCCGAGGCGAACTTGACTCCAATCATTCGTTTTGTCGACCTTATTTTGTATCAGGCGATCCAGGACCGCGCGAGCGACATCCATTTCGAGCCGTTCGAAAATGAATTCAAAATTCGCTATCGCGTGGATGGCGCGCTCTATGAAATGTCGCCGCCACCGCGCCATCTCGCGCTGCCCGTGATTTCGCGCGTCAAAGTCATGGCGAACATGAACATCGCCGAGCGCCGCCTGCCGCAAGATGGCCGCATTCAAAAAAATATCGCTGGCCGCCCGGTCGATCTTCGCGTCTCGACGTTACCAACGCAGTTCGGTGAGAGCCTCGTTTTGCGGGTGCTTGATCGCTCGACCGTCAATCTCGATCTCGAGATGCTCGGCATGCCCGATTACATCCACAAGTACATCCTGGAAATCATTCAGCGACCGAATGGAATTTTCATCGTGACCGGCCCGACCGGCTCAGGAAAAACGACCACGCTTTACTCCTGTTTGCGCAAAATCAACACGATCGATTCCAAATTGCTCACTGCAGAGGAGCCGGTCGAGTACGATCTCGAAGGGATCGTGCAAGTGCCGGTGAACGAAGCAATCGGCCTGACCTTTGCGCGGATTTTGCGCTCGTTTCTGCGACAGGACCCCGACCGCATCATGGTCGGTGAAACGCGCGACCTCGAGACCGCGCAAATCTCGATCCAAGCCTCTGCCCGCCTTGCCGCACGACCTATCAGCCTAACGAATCGTTGCTCGCGCAACTGGAGTTGTCACGGCGCGAAATTGGCAACCGGCAATTTTTTTACGGCAAAGGCTGCGACGCTTGCAATCATACCGGTTACAAAGGCCGCAAAGGCATTTACGAATTGCTAAAGATTACCGATCCGATTCGCGAATTGATCAACGAACGTGCACCGACGGTCGTTCTTAAACAGAAAGCGATCGAGCTCGGCATGGTCACCCTGCGCCAGGACGGCTTGCGCAGCATCTTCGCCGGCAACACAACCATCGAGGAAGTTTTGAAATACACGTAACGTGTTCGCCCTCTGTGGGTAGCGCACGTGTCTCGCGTGCTAAGCCCGTCCAGCTCGGACTTTCGGCGTCGCGCCGAAACAGTCTTTGCATTGGACCGGCCTTTGCCGTGAGCCTGAGAGATCAGAGGAAAAGTTCGCGATTGCCAGGACGCGATCGCCAGCACGCGCTATCCAGATTACTCGACAACTGCCACGTAAATATCCTAAGATCGACAATCGCATGCCACGTTACACCTACATAGCTCTCGACTCTCGCGGACTGGAATCGACCGGTCTGGTTGAAGCTCGATCCACAAACGAAGCAATCGGTCAGTTGCGTCAAGCCGGATTTTTTCCGACCGGCGTTTACGAGGAAGGCAAAAACGGCGGACCTAACGGGAAAGTATCGCGAAAGTCGGCAAAGACTCCGCGTCCGGCACGCACAAGTTTAGCGCGCAAGGAGATCACCCTTTTCCAGCGCAAAAAAATTAAGCCAAAGATCTTGATGATTTTCACGCGCCAGCTTGCCACGCTGGTCGATTCCGGTTTGCCGCTCTTGCGTGGCCTCAATGTTCTCGCCAAACAAGAGCGCGACCGGGTTTTAAAAAACACCATCAATAAACTGGCCGACGGCGTGCAAAGCGGCGGCACATTCTCCGAGAGTCTGGCCCAGCATCCGGCAATTTTTAACAATCTCTACGTCAACATGGTCAAAGCCGGCGAGGTCGGCGGCGTGCTCGAGCTGGTGCTGAGCCGGCTTGCGGAGTTTCAGGAGAAAGCGGCCAAAATCAAAAACAAGGTGGTCGCCGCAATGGTTTACCCGATCATCGTCATAACGTTGGCCATCGCCATCATGGGTTTCCTGCTTGTGTTTATCGTCCCAAAATTCGAGCAAATCTTTCACGACATGCTCGGTGACAGGCCGCTGCCCATCGTCACGACCTTCATCATCAATGTGAGCAGGTTCGTGCAAAATGACTGGCTGGTCCTGATCGGTGGGATCATTGCCTTGGTGGCCGCCTACAAATTCGCCAACCGGACAGCGGGCGGAAGGTCGATCATCGATCGGGTCACCCTGCGGCTGCCGTTGTTTGGCGATGTCATTCGCAAAACCGCCATCTCGCGTTTTACGCGCACCCTCGGCACGCTCGTGACCAGCGGCGTCCCAATTTTACAGGCACTCAACATCACGCGCGAAACCGCCGGCAATACCGTGATCGCCCACGCCATTAACCAAGTGCACGACAGCGTGAAAGAAGGCGAATCCATCGTGCAGCCGCTCGAAGCCAGCGGCGCATTTCCGCCGATGGTTATCAGCATGATCGATGTGGGCGAGGAAACCGGTCAGCTGCCGGAGATGCTTTTGAAAATCGCTGAGGTTTATGATGATGAAGTCGATAACTCGGTCGGGGCCATGACCGCAGCGCTCGAGCCAATCATGATCGTTTTTCTCGCACTCATCGTCGGCACCATCGTGATCGCCTTGTTCATGCCGCTCATCAGCATCATTCAAGGCTTGCAGCAGCAGACGTGAGCGTGCGCAAACGCACATTGCCGATCTCAGGTGGAAGTTGTAGGGCGTCTGTGTCAGACGCCGGCCTATTTATCGGCGTCTCACAGAAACGCCCTACAATTTTTGCGCGTGAGGACACGCGCCTCTACACCGCCTTCACCGTTCTCGAGCTGCTCGTTGTCATTACCATTATCGTCACCCTCGCCGGATTAATTCTGGCTACCACTGGTTACGTACAAAAAAAAGGCGGCCGCTCCCGGGCCGAAAGCGAAATCGCCGCCATGTCCGCCGCGCTCGAAAGCTACAAAGCAGATAATGGAATTTATCCGCGAGATACGACGAATAACACCACCGACAACCTCGACGCTCGCGCATCTGGAAATCCAACAAGTTACCAAGCAGCAAGCCTCTTTCTGTACAACTCTCTGTTTGGTGCGACGAATGGTAGTCGCACTCCGGCGAGCGGAGCCAGGTCCTACTTCACCTTCAAGCCAAAT
>WNFC01003250.1_pt1 | contig 23746 bp, 31 predicted proteins | sample 5400541 | NCBI WGS metagenome assembly WNFC01 (sample SAMN13153342, study PRJNA577476) | soil metagenome | isolation source: 120 cm saprolite under Douglas fir tree site 2 hole 2 replicate 1 | place: USA:California | collected 2015-04-18
GCCATGCTCAGCCGTCCCGAGAACCGCGTGGTGCGAGACCGCTCGCGTTTTCTGAATGACCTGTTTCTGCGCAAGGCATTCTCCTGGACCAAGGTTTTCGAGGACCTGGAGCGCGTAATGCCGGCTCACCTGCATGTGGTGTCGATTCATCCCGATATGTCGAAGGACAACAACTTGGAAATCAAATTGATTGTCGCCGGCGAGTCGCGGGAACAAGCGCTAGATCTGGTCCGAAAAATGGAGGGGTCGAAGCGCTTCAAGCAGACACAGATTGAATCCGAAAGGTCGGAGACTGAGCCGTCCAATGGCGACCGGGTGCACTTCGATATCAGCGCTCTATATATTCCGTCCGCAGAAGCCACCGAGGCCAGTGGAGGCATGAACTAATGCCCGATCTTCGAAAAATGCGGAACCGGGTGAAGTTCGCAATTGCCGCGTTGGCGTTGGCGGATGTGGCTGCAGTTGCCATGCTGATGACACCACTGGCCGGCTCCGCGGACCAGCGGCAGCAGGAATTGCAACAGAGTTGGCAGCAACTGAAGTCGCGCGAGTCGGCCCCTTGGCGTGGCCTGGACAAGAAGATCCCGGTCGCGCAGCGCCAGATTGAAGACTTTTACCACGACCGCTTTCCGGCGGAAGATTCGTCAATCGCGGCGGACCTGGGGAAGTTGGCGTCGCAGACCGGTGTAAGGATGTCCGCTGAACGGTACACCCACAAAGATTCAGACGTTGAAGGACTGCAGCGAGTAGAAATTGAGGCCGATCTCTCGGGCAACTATTTGCAACTGGTCCGCTTCATCAATGCCCTGGAGCGCAACCGGCTATTTTTCATCGTGGACAGTCTGGAGTTGGGAAGTGAGCAGAACGGGGTGGTGAAGTTGCAGATCAAAGTGGAAACTTACTTGAGGGCGCTGTAGTGAAACTGGGCGCAGAAAACCGGACGACATTGATGACCGCAGTCGTGCTTCTGGCCGTAGCGGTGGTGCTCGGAGCGCGCTTCGTCGGGTCGTTGGGCGGGTCGTCGAGCGCAGCTGCTCCGCCAGCCACGATTGCTTCCGCGCCGGCAGAAACGCTGGCCCCACAACGGACCACGAAAGGCCACAGTAGCGCCAAGAAACCGGCTGGCGCACGTTCTCTGGATCCGACGTTGCGTTTTGACCTACTGAAGGCCAGCGAAGAGACGAAATACGAGGGTACTGGGCGCGACGTTTTCCGCGCATTCATAGAGATTCCCACCCCCAAAGCCCCGGTCGCGACCGATCATCGAGCCGTAGGACCACAATTGCCCCCACCGCCTCCGCCTCTGCCGCCCATTGATTTGAAGTTTTATGGATTCGCCATCAGCAAGCCGGGCGAGGCCAAGCGTATTTTTCTCTCCCAGGGCGAGGACGTTTTCATCGCTAAAGAAGGAGACATTGTGGATCGCCGGTATAAAGTGGTTCGCATCTCTCCGAACGCAGTGGAGATTCTGGATGTGTTGAGCAACAATCGGCAGAGTATTCCGCTGACACAAGGGTGAGAAAAATCGGGTGACCTGATGATCGGGTCATCTGGTGATCTGATTCAGCTATGAGAAGTGGTTTCCCACACCGTCCGCGCAACGAGCACGGTTACATCTTGCTCACGCTGATGCTGTTCGTCGCCTTGCTTACGATTGGGATGCTGGCGATGGTAGAGAACATTGAGTCCCAGATTAAACGCGACCGCGAGGAAGAGTTGATTCACCGCGGAGTGCAGTATTCGCGCGCGGTCCGCCATTACTTCAAGAAATTTGGCCGCTACCCGAATCGCATTGAAGACCTCGAGAACACCAATAACTACCGGTCTCTGCGCAAGCGCTACAAAGACCCAATCACGGGTAAAGACTTCAAGCCTCTGCACATGACTGACGTGCAGATGTCGTTTGTTGGGGGCGTCCCTGGAGCCGGACTGCCGACAGGTGGTTTGAACCCCTCCGCGGCGGCGCCGGGCGGTGCTGGACCGACCGTCAGCGTAGGCCTACAGAACCCGCCTCCAGTCCAATTTCAGACCGCCAACCAAGGCGGTACCTCGCCCGCAGATCAGGCCGCGTCACAGGATGCGGGCGGGCAAAACGGGAGTGGTGGTGGCCAGCCCGCAGATCAGGCGGCGCCGGGGGTCGCGGGGGCGCAACCCTCAGCCCAATCGGCGCGACCCGGCCAGACACAATCAATCGGATCCGGACCTGGAGGAGCGCAGACCTTCGGGGGCGGAGCCATCGTCGGGGTCGCAAGCACAAGTAAAGACAAAACCATCCGCGAGTTCAACAAGAAGGATCACTACAACCAGTGGCAGTTTATTTATGACCCCACCTCGGACCGTGGCGGGCTGCTGATGACGCCAAATCAGCCGCCCCTGAAGGGAGCCGTATCCCTAACTCCGGCGAGTGGCACCCCGGGCACGCCGGGTCAGAATCCGGGTCCTGGGCCGAGTCAGCAGGGGCCAGGAAGTACTCCAACTCCATTACAGCCCAATCCCCAGCCGCCAGATCAGTAGAGCAGGGCTTCAGGCTTTGGGTTTTAGTTAGCTCCCATGCCCTCTTCCGTTGGTGATGCTTTTCCTGGCGTTTTCGCGACTGGAGTTCAGGTGTCAGCGATAAAAACAAAGCCCCTCGATGAGGAGCCTTTATATTTTCCTGAAGACTAGAGCCTGAAGCCCAAAGCCTGAGGCCCAAAGCCTGGTATTACACGCTGAAGGACGATCCGCAACCACAGGTGCTCTTTACTTGCGGGTTGTCGAACTTGAAACCGGCGCCTTCCAGGGTCTCAATGTAGTCCACGGTGCAACCATTCAGATAAGTCAGCGAGGTCGCATCCACGTAAACCTTCAAGCCCTCCATGTCGAATACCTTGTCCATAAGACCAGAGGCGTTCTCGAACGACATCGAGTAGGAGAAGCCGGAGCAACCTCCGCCAACCACTCCCACGCGCAACCCAGCGGGCACGGGATTCTGCTGTCCCATGATTTCCTTGACCTTAGCGACTGCAGTCGGGGTCAGCGTAACTGGAGCCTTTTTGGTCTCCTGGGGCGTAATCTCGGGGGTAGCGGTGGTTGTGGCCATGGTTCTCCTTTACCTGTAATTCCTGTCTATTATAACAGACGACATTCCAGCGCCAACGGATTCCAAATTTAGGGCGGTATGAACCCAGGTTCCCTTCCCGCCGCCCCTTACGCGTCCGAAATCAACAGCCTGGAAGGTCCGGCAGTTGGGTATCAAGTCGCGCCACAGAGCCGTCTCGTCCGGGCGGAATCCGACAACAATCCCAAAATCACTGAGATAACCAGTTCTAGGACATGGCTCGGCGAAGCGCATATCGGGATCCGAGAAGAATGGTGAGTTTAACCAGAGATGCCTGCGCGGAAAATACAGTCCACACTGTATTGGAAAGTGTTCTCGCGGGCGGTAAGGTCTCGGCGACGGGCTCTTGCGGAATATTGATAATTAGCTGCTTGAGAACTATTCAATCGGAAGCAAACTATGGCGCGCTGCATAAATGAGGACTGCAATCTTCCGTTGCACTCGCTGTCCGAGGGCAGGTTGTTTCAATTCGAAATAATTTCGATTTCGCTGGCGGCCAACGACGAGGCGATCGCTCCGTTTGATGAAAAACCGCTGCGCGAAACGGTGCACTTCTGGCTTTGTGGAAGCTGCGCCTCAACCTTAACTCTGGTGCTCGAGCCGGTGCGTGGACTGAAGCTGGTCCCTCTCCAGGAGCGCGACTCCCCCCTCAACGACTTCTCAACCATCCAGCGAGACAACCTGAATGCGAGAGAATGCTGAGGTCGCAAAACAGCTCCCATCCCTTGAAAACGTGAACCCTACCCGGCCTTCAGTAAAATTTACATGGCGGTGGCGCGATTTTGGCGTCTCGATGGTTTACAGTACAGGAGTTAAGGGTTTGGCATGATTAGTGCAGTTACGGTAACCTTCATCGGGTCCCTAGGTTTGTATTGTTCGCCTGGTTTGTGTGGAGGTCATTATGGGAGTCTTTCGGATCTTGGTTGCAGATGATCATGAGGTAGTCCGCAAAGGCCTGGTTGCATTGTTGCAGGCGCAACCGGATTGGCAGGTTTGCGGAGAAGCGTCCGAGGGCCGGCAAGCCGTAGATAAGACGCTTCAACTCAAGCCCGACGTCGTGATTCTTGACATCGGAATGCCGAATCTGAACGGCCTGGAAGCCACCCGCCAGATCCTGAAAACGAACCCGCAGGCGCGAGTGTTGATTCTGACTCTGCATGATTCCGACCAGGTGGTTCGCGAAGTCTTGAATGCCGGCGCTCGCGGCTTTCTGTTGAAATCGGATGCAGCTCGCGATCTGGTGGCGGCGGTGGATGCTCTGCGTCACGACAAGACCTATTTCACTTCCAAGGTAGCATCCATGGTGCTGGATGGTTTCTTGAAGGCAGATACGCCGGGAGCAATTCCTACTCCGGGACGAAACCGCTTGACCCCGCGCGAGCGCGAGATTGTGCAGCTGCTCGCCGAAGGAAAGAGCACCAAGGAAGTCGCGGTTGCCTTGGGATTGAGTGTCAAGACCGCGGAAACTCACCGCTCGAACATCATGCGCAAGCTGCAGCTCCACTCGGTCAGCGATTTAGTGCTGTATGCGGTGCGCAACAATATTGTGCATGTGGTCCAGGGAATCGAATAGCTTTTTCAGCGAGTTAGCGGGTACAGCAATCCATTTGGACGCATACAGACCTCACCGGATAGACCATTAGCAGCCACCACTTTAGTCTCCATTCAGAGTTTGCGGCATAGCCACTTCGTTGGCAGCGCACAAAATGCACGTTTCAAAAGGAGAAACAAGTGGCCACCAACGAAGCTAAATCCACAGCGCAATTTGATTCCGATCTGCATTTGATAAAGCGGGCACAGCGAGGCGACTCTGACGCTTTCGGAGCTCTGTTTCATAGACACAAGGCCAGAATTTATTCGGTCTGCCTGCGCATGACGAACAACACCGCTGAGGCTGAGGACCTGACGCAAGACGCATTCCTGCAGGTGTTCCGCAAGCTTGAGACATTTCGTGGCGATTCCGCTCTTTCCACCTGGCTCTACCGGATCGCGGTCAATACGGTTCTGATGTACTTCAGGAAAAAAAATCTGCGGCAGATTTCGCTTGACGAGCCGCTAAGCCAGGACGCGAAGACGGTGCGCCGGGAATATGGCAGCCGGGACGATCGCCTAGCGGGATGCGTGGATCGCATTGCGCTGGCGCGCGCCATCACTGAACTGCCGGACGGTTATCGTACGATTTTCTTGCTCCATGAAGTAGAAGGCTACGAGCATCAGGAAATCGCGGAACTGCTGAAGTGTTCCGTCGGTAATTCGAAATCTCAGTTGCATAAGGCCAAACTACGCATTCGAGAACTGCTGGTGCGGGAGCAGGAAACCCGGGCCACTCATCCGGCAGGGGGCCTTGGCCGTCGCCCGGAGCGAAATGCGATGGGTTCGGAAGCAGCGGCCGAGTTTGCTTTTCGGCCGCCAGTTTTTTCCATGGTGCCGGAAGGTGCGGCAATTGGCTCTTGACCGAAAAATCTCGTGTCCGTAAAAGAAAGCCGGACAGTCGATTAGACACGGACTGTTTTAAAAATGTTCACTGTGCTGTCGATGCACAAGAGAAGGGATCGAGAAGACATGAAACCACAAACCAAAACACTTACCAGCATCCTTCTAGCTCTGAGCGCTTCGCTACTGCTTTTCTCAAATCTCGGCTGGGCGGCCGATGACAAAGATCAATCAGAGGTTCAGAAGCGAATTCGAAATGCCGCTGACGTTCTGAACGAAATCATGGCAGTGAAAGACAAGGCAGTTCCCGACAAGATCATGGCTGACGCAGAGTGCATCGCCGTGGTTCCTTCGATGGTGAAAATCGCCATCGGCTTTGGCGGTAATCACGGCAAGGGCGTAGCCACCTGCCGAACTGCGCAGGGTTGGAGTGCTCCTGCCCCATTCTCCATTACCGGCGGCAGTTGGGGCCTTCAGATTGGCGGACAAGCAATTGATCTGGTCATGATCGTCATGAATCAGAAAGGCATGGACGCGCTGCTTTCTAGCAAATTCAAGGTTGGCGCCGACGCCTCGGCCGCGGCCGGCCCAGTTGGAAGAGAAGCTGCAGCCGATACCGACTGGAAGATGAAAGCCGAAGTACTAACGTATTCTCGGGCCCGCGGCATTTTTGCCGGCATCGACCTCAGCGGTTCGCGAATCGCACAGGACCAGGATGACACCCGACTCTTGTATGGGAAAATGGTCCCCTTTGCGGAGATCCTGGGCGGCAAAGTCGCTCCGCCGGACGGCAGCGAACCATTTCTCTCCGCAGTGCGCAAGTACTCGTCCCTGGTTAAGGAGCAGGGGAGCGTAAGCGCGCCCGCGACGCCGGTGCAGGGCTCGTCCCAATAAGCCAAGCGTAGCCTGATCGCAGCTCGCAGCACACAACTTGCAATGCGCTTCCCTGGGAAGGGGCCTCCGAACTTGGAGGCCCTTTATTCTTGTCCCGCCTCTTGATTCTTGTCCCGCCTCTTGCGGTGTAACTACAGGATTCTCTGTATTGCAGGCCTCCGGCGAGGGAAGTTAGACTCGCCTTTCTCGCTTGCGCTCCAGAACGGTTGTGGCTATTCGGGAGAGCGGAAGGTCCTGATTTGAATCACCGTCAAGCGGGTTTCCCAGCGCTGTGGGACTTTAGGTTGCACGCCAGAGCGCTTTCCGGCGGTCCTCCAGTGTGTATTCTATGAGTTCTATTGCTATGTCTGTCGCCGACCCTTTCAGCAAGGAGTCCAGGCCAATACGAATTCTGGTGGCCGACGACCACGAAGTGATGCGCCTGGGAATCCGCAATCTGCTGGAATCGGTTCCCGCATGGTCCGTCTACGCAGAAGCCAAGACCGGACGTGAAGCGGTCGAGATGGCGCTGTTGTCCTCGCCCGACATCATCATCATGGACATCACCATGCCTGAGATGAATGGCCTGGAAGCTGCGGCAAAAATCGCGTCGGAGCGCCCCGAGATTCCGGTGATCATGTTTTCCCTGCACCTTTCCGAGGATGTAGTTGGGCGATTCAAGACCGGGAGCATCCGCGGTGCCGTCGCCAAGAGCGAAGCGGCCCGGGACTTGCTGGACGCAGTCAGGTCAGTTTTGCATGGCGGCACGTTTTTCCCGGCCAGGTCTGACTCGGAGTCCCGCGGTAATTAGTCGCTTATGTATAGGGTAACGGAGATTTTGTTTTCGTTGCATCGGTAATCAGGCAGCTTTGAGACCGACGGCCTGAACGAGATCGTCAAGAGCGTGGACGACGCGTTGGTAGAGGCTGTCGAGCTGAGAGAGACGTTGGTGGTGTAGTTTGTTGTGTGCCGGAAAAGGCCGGAGCAATCCGGCGGTGAGCGGCGCGTAGATCCTTTCAAACAATTTCAGAAAAACCAGGCCGGCTTCGCCCATTCCTCAAATCTCCAGACAAGACCGCCCACCGAACCGTGATGGTTAAATCGCATTGAATGGAATTCGGAAATGCCGGAGGAATTACTTGAACATTCGCTGAGAGGGCAACGGGTTCAGCCACCTAAGGGAGGCGGCAGGCACCGGATAAAGGGGAGGTACAACCGGCACCTGCCTTCCGTCTCCTTCGCGTTGGGGCTGAAGTATATGTAAATGAATCCGCCAGGACTTCGCCATCAGGGAGATACTGTATTTTTCGGTCAATATCGGCGATTTTCCACATCGCAACCTCAAACTAGCATCCTTAAACGAATTCTCACCCTATTTAGTTGCATCAACTTACAGTTGAACGAACAAACCGGCATTATTATTAGAAAACTGCGTCAGATCGGCGAAAAGGGGCGATACAAAGCGAGTCCTGTGGAGAAGCAGCAGCAGGGGCGGCGCACCGGCCAGAATCATCTAGACCCAGTGTCCAATTTCGAGAGAACGTCCTTGACGCGGCCTGCGATCGGAGAGTCGGGATCCTCTTGCAGGAACTGGCGGTATTCTTCCTGCGCCCGCCGGTTTTCCCCGCGGTCGCTCAGGACTTGCGCAGCGATCAGATGGGCGCTGGCAAACTTCTTGTGGTCGGGTAATGAATGCACCTTTTGCGCATTGGCGAGAGCCTGCTCGGATTCACCGTTTTTCAGTTGTGTATTGGCGAGAGCCGTAAGGATTTGTGGGTTTCGAGGCGTGGCGCTGCTGGCGTGAAGCAAGTACGGTTCCGCCTGCTTGTAATCTTTGTTGTCATAGTAAAACTGGCCGAGGTACAAATTGGCCTGCTGGAGACTGTCATCCAATTGCGCGGCCGTGCGAAACGATGCCACCGCCTTCTCGCCGTCTTTTAAGTTCACATACACCAGACCCAAGTTGCTATGCGCCAGAGCATACTTAGGATAGATTGCGATCGCCCGGTCGAAATGAGTTTTGGCCTCGGTCCAATTTTTTTGGGCCATTTTCTCAGTGGCTTTGTCGAACTCTTTTCTGGCCTCAGGAGGAATGCTCGCGTCTATCGGCGCAAGGGATGACAGGTCGGTTGTAAATGCCGTTCGCTTCACCTGGAAAAATTGTGTAACGTTGGGCCCCGAATCGGTCAACTCGATTGGGCCACTTTCGGTGGTAACGATTCCGGAGCCGCTAATGCGCACCTTATAACTGGAGGGGGTCAACTCAGTGAAATGGACCGTACCAGAAGTATCAGTTACACGACTGTCTACGCCACTACCGTAAGTACTCAATAATTCAACGCGAATGTCGGCGGGTACGGGAGTATCGTCCTCGAAGACAACGCGGACCGTGAGTTGCTCCTGGGTCGCTATCTGGGGCGGGGGCGGACCCTGGGCTCGAAGTGCAGCGCAAGCCGCAATCATAATGAAGAAGAAGAGGAAAACGCCGGTGAAAATTCGCTGAAGCATGTGCTGCTCCTACCGAGCCAGCCTGACGCCCCAAGTCTACCTTAACCGAAGCCGTATTGCCTCTACGGTAGAGGTGGTCGGCCACCGATCTCTGCCTTCTAGTTGGACGAGGCTTCACGGTATTTTTCTGGTTTCATTAACGGAATCGGAGAATCCTACCTCCAAAGGCCCAAGACTGTTAAGTATCCCATGCATTTCGTAAAAAAGGCGGGCCGGCCCACCTTTTCCCCCGCTAAACACTCCCGCTTGACCACGTATGCCGGGTGCCCACCTTTCTCTCCCTTGCCCGAGTGTCACTCCGGTGTACCTTATTGCGATGGTTGAGGCGAACATGGGATGGATCCATGCGGCAGGGGACTGGCTGCGGCTCCCCGAACATTATCGGGGATGACGGATGGTGAGCTCATCGCCATTGCTCGTGATCGTTCTCAGCTGACTGAAATTGCGCAGGAGATTCTGGCGCAAACTGAAAGTAGAACCCGAGGAGCAGCCAACCGGGCTCGAAAGCACAAGGCGCACCGCGATGGCCGCCTCGGCTCGCAAGGCTGGGGACTCCGCCAACGCCGGCGATCTCGATGCTGCCGATCCCTATGCCGAAGACCGTGAATTGTTTGAGATTTGCGCCGTGTGGAGCTTGCGGGACGCGCTGCAAGTGCAAAGCATGCTGGACGTGGCAGGGATACCGTTTTTCATGGGAGAAGAAAAAGCCACGGGCGTTGATTCGGTGACGTCGAATTGTTCGCAGGGCGTGAGCGTGCAGGTCATGCGCATCGGGTGGCCGTGGGCCGTGCGCGCTTTGAAGCATTACGAACCAAAGGATGAACCGGCGTCGGAGAAGCAGGAATGGGACGAGGACGTGGATGTGAGGTGTCCAAGGTACCGGTCGAAGGACATTCTATTTGAGGAATTAGTGGAGACGCCGAATAGCGCGTCACCGAAATACAAGTGGACGTGCAGCGCGTGCGGCCACGAATGGCAGGACGATGGCGTAGCAACGAAAGGATGACCATGTCGGGCAGGCAGGCCCCACCTTCCCTCACAGCTGCCCATTTGACTAAGTATATCCTACTGTATATACTAAGCAACGGGGGAGAATCACTATGGCACCGATATCCGTAGCCGTAAAGGCGCGAGTGCAGGTCGTGAAATGGGGTAACAGCCAGGGTGTGCGTTTGCCCAAGGAAGTTCTCAGGCAGGCCCGCCTCCAGGAAGGGGACGAACTCACCGTCCGGGTCGAGAATGGACGAATCGCACTGGAACCGGCCGTGCCCGAAATTACCCTGGAGAAATTAGTCGCAGGGATAACTCCTCGAAATCGTCATCGCGAACAAGACTGGGGCACTCCGGCCGGGAACGAAGTATGGTAGCGGAATATGTCCCCGACGCAGGCGATCTCATCAAAGTGGATTCCCGTGGAGGACAAGTCGGACACGAGCAAGCCGGCTGGCGTCCCGCGCTCGTTCTCTCTCCCCGCGGATACAACAAGAAAACTGGCTTGGCTGTGGTTGTCCCCGTGACCAACGCCATCAAGGGATATCCCTTCGAGGTCAACTTGCCCCCCGGCCTGAAAATCGGCGGCACAATTTTGTCCGATGCCGTAAGAAGTATTGACTGGCGCGAGCACCATGCCAAGTATTTCGAGAAGGCCCCCGCCGAAGTACTCAGGAACATCCAAGCCAGACTCGCCGCCTTGCTAGGCCTTTCCAAACCATAAACTCACGCCCCAGGCTTTTCAGGTAAATGCGGTTCTTTCACTCCAATTGCACCCAACTCCCTGATTCCAACCCGAATATAAAGTTCCAAAATATGGCCCACTCACCCCTTCCAATCTGCTACTCTGGATATAGCGGCAAGATAATCTCAAAAGCGCGGCTATAGCCGAGTTCAAACAGAGGGCGAGCTTGCTGATACGACGTCATCCTCCGCACCGGGAAAAGTTTTTGGCGCGTCCAGGTTAAATCTGTGTGGGCCCAAATGCCCGCGAGAAATCATTATCGATTAAAGACCAGCAGCGGCGGCCTCAGACCATATTCTGCGGAGGAGATTGATTTTCTCGTTGCCTACATTTTCCCAAAGGATGTGTGGTACGTGTTCCATGTGGCAGTAGTCGAACGTCGTGAATATCTGTGGGTCTCGCCTGGAGCCAAACGGGCCAAGTACCAGCAGTACCGCGAGGCCTGGAAGCTCATGGTACCGACCGCCGTCGAGCCAGCTACTGGCGAAGTCGCCCCTACATCGGGCACCTAAAAACGTCCCACCCTCGGTCGCAACAGTCCCTGTTCAGGACACACCGGCCCAAGCTCCCGCTCGCCTGGATACGACGCCTCGCGGGCGAGAGCCCGCCCTGAGCCAAGTCGAAGGGGCGCCCGCGCCACACGGACCAAAGTCGGGCGAGCTTTAGGCCGATCTTCCCTGCCCTGAATCCTCGGCGGCCACTTGCGAGATGGCGGACCAGTCGAGAGACTCGCCGCCGCGGGCCAGCAAAGTCAGAAAGCGGTCGCGAATCAGGCTGGCTAGGGGTAGAGGGACGCGCAGGCTTTCTCCGGCAGCGAGGGCGAGGCGAACGTCTTTCAGTCCCAGCGGAGCCGCAAACCCGGCAGGCTGAAACTTCTTTTCGATGATCAATGAGCCATAAGTCTTGTAAACCGGTGCAACGAAAAGAGTAGAAGTGAGGAAGTCGAGATACTGGGGCTGATCGATTCCGGCCTTGCCGACGAGCGCCAGGGCTTCGCTCAACGATTCGAGCACTGCGGCGATCAGGAAATTTCCGCTGAGCTTGATCAGGTTCGCGGATGAAGGATGGTCGCCGAAGCGAAAAGTTTTCTGCCCGATAGCTTCGAACAAGGGCGTGCAAGCCTCGACGGCATCAGGCGCGCCCGCCGCAACCACGAACAGCTTGGCTGCGGCCGCCGCCTCTGGGCGTCCGAACACTGGAGCTGCAACGAAACGCTGCCCGCTCGCGGCGTGGGTCGCCGAAAGCTTCTCCGAGAGCGCAACGCTGATTGTACTCGAGGAAATGTGGATTGCGCCCTTGCCGAGGCTGGTCAGCACTCCGCCGTCACCGAAGACGACGCTTTCGAGCGCGCTATCGTCGGCAAGCATCGTGAAAACTGCGTCGCCCTTGCAAGCGTCTGCGATTTTCGGCGCGAAGCGCGCACCCTGGTCAACCAACGCCTGCGCCTTCGCCGGCGTGCGGTTATGGACGACGACTTCGTGTCCAGCCTTGAGCAGACTGGCTGCCATGCCTGAGCCCATTTTTCCAAGTCCGACAAATCCGACTTTCATGTGTGTCGTTCTCCTCTTGGTATGGTACTTGAGTAACTTGCTGCTCGCTTCGTAACCCTCGAACATCTCTGGATGCGGCCACTTGCGCATAAGGAGAAACTGATGACGAAAAAGATTTTGATTGCGGGATTTGCGTGTTTGTCGCTGATGGTGATGGCGCAGGCCAGCGGAAGTAAGGACCAGGCTGCGAGTGTTTCTAAAGATCAGCATCCGAAGGAAGTGGCCAGTGGGCAGGCGTCTGGCAAGACAGTGGCGCCGATGAAACTGACGTCCGCGCAGCCGACAATAACAGATAACAACAAGACAGCCAGCAAGCCGGCGGGGAGCCCGGCGGTGCTTAATTCGAGTGATGCGGCAGCCAGCGAGCAGGTTAAGGCTCCGCGAGATCTCGCAACGGGACAGGCCAGCGGCAAGCGGCAATATCAGCCGGTGATTATCCGAAAAGTGTCTGCCGACGAGGGAATGACAGCGCGGGAGCAGCAGAGTCCCAAGGCGACAGGCAAGACTGCACAGGATGACTGGCAGACTCCGGCAACCGTGAAAACCAGCGCTCCGGCGAATTCCAACGGACAAACCCGAGTTGCTACCGGCGATGTGAACGGCGATGGCAAAGCCGATGCCGCCATCAACAACAGCCATTCGAACATCAAGAACTCCAAGGATGCCGCTTCCGGGCAGGCGAGCGGAAAGCGCATGCACGGGGACATTACAGTTACCAAGTCAACTGACGCAGCATCTCCGAAGCAATAGCATTCCTGAGTTCGGCGTTATTGGGCTCCGCTCTAAGGCGGGGCCTTTTTTCTTGTGTCGGAACTGGCCGCGACTTTTCATCCTGCGCAAGAAAGAAGCAGGTTCCCGTTCGACTCCTTCCCGCTTCGCGGTCAGTCCCTCAGGGCAGGCTCTCGACTGCGAAGATCATTCGCTTTGCGAATGATCTTCTTCGCCGGAATGACAGACCTGAGGCGAAGGTGGGTGGCTTTCATCCGGTCGTCCAAAGAGTGCAAACAATTGCACTGCCGCGACCTCGCCGAACGCGGAAAGTAGCCGAAGGTTCAACAGGTTAGGGTGGTGTCGAATTTGCTTCTAATCATGACAGGGCCAGAACTTGGATGAGCCCAACCCGCCAAAAGGCGGGCCATCCGGAGATGACTCCGGAGCTGGAGATCAAGAATATGAAGAGTCTCTTATTCGTTTCGCTGGTGCTCTGCATTTTCTGTGCGGTAGGCGCGTCTGGACAAGTTAGCGGAGTGTTGAACGCTCAACCCCAGATGTTTGAAATGCCATCCCACCCGCAGCAGGCTTCGCAGCAAGGCATGAGTCAATCGCACGACATTATGGAGAGATCGGCGAGTGTGTGGGGTCAGGGCGAAAAGCCCTTGTGGGAAGCGATGCAAGAGATGGGGACAGCGGCGGCGGTTACACCGCTGGGAGATTCGGCCCGTGCGCTTCGGAAAGACCATGCCGCGGTAAAGAAGGCCAGCATCGTTTGGAGCAATTAGGGTCCGCGTCGAGTGCGCGCGGCCGCAAAATGTTTATCACGCTTCGATGCGAAACCGCGCTCTGAGCTCGTTTTCTTTTCCCGAAACCGCTGAATAAAGTTTGTTGAGCGGTTTCGGAGCAATGCCTCTCTGGGTTCTCCAGAATGGCGCCCCCCTACGGATATCCACATGAGATCAAAGGCGTCGGACAAGAGTGTCCGACCCACGCAGGCCGTGCCACATCCCACATCCTGCGCGGTACAATGACCGACTTATGGTGGATTGGCCGAAACGAGCCGGACTTAGCCGGGAGGCACTCGTCACTGCGACGCGGACGGCGGTGGCCGCAGTTGTGTCTATGCTGCTGGCGCGCAGCCTGAAGCTACCGGAGTTTTATTGGGCGCCGATTTCGACGATTGTGATTGTGCTCTCGACCATTAATCCGATGACGCTGGCCTGGCAGCGCTTTGCGGGGACGGCATTGGGTGCGGCCCTGGGAGCGCTTATCGCCACATTTTTCAATTCCAGCTGGGCGGCGTACGGCGGTGGGATTTTTGTTTGCGGAATTTTGTGCTCGCTGCTGCGGGTGGGAAGCGCTTACCGTTTTGCGGCAATTGCTCTGAGCATCGTTCTTCTGGTTGCGCACCAGCGTGCGGCGTGGATTGTGGCTACGCACCGGTTCGTTGAGGTGTCGCTGGGAATTGCGGTAGCGCTGGTGTTTACGATGGCGTGGCGATCGCCGGGGGTCAAACCGGGATAGCCGGTTTTGAATCCAGGCGGCAAGCACAGCTGCTCATTGGGTCGACGGAATGCTGTAGTGAGAAGCGATCACCTGCCAGCCGGAGTTGCCTTTCATCCAGACATCGGTAAAGCGATCACGCGATTCATACCCTTTCCCCTTGGATGTGCCTTTCTCGTGATAAGCGCCCGTGACGATGGCGATGGTGCCGTGTACCCGGACTCTGATATCTGTCATGTCCGAAATTTGGACTCGCAGTTCGGAGTCGGCGGTATGGGCCAAGTATCCCGATTTGCTGAAAGTGGTTCCGTCCTCCACCGTAATGATGAAGTCGTCGGCTAGCAAGGCTTCCATGCCGGCAGGGTCGTTGCGCTTGTAAGCCTCGTTCCATTTGGCCTCGAGGGCAACTACTTTGGACGTTGCCGGGTCAGCTTTACTTTGTGCAAATGCCAGATTGAAAGCAGAAAAAACCAACGCCGAACAGACCAGAAGCGAGAACCGGATTTTCATGCTGCATTGTCTCGCGTTCTGTCGTGACCTGCAATACTTGGATTTGACCTTCCACGGTGCCTCGGCGCTGATCAGCAGTTCCAGAGATAGTCTCAAAAGCACGGAAAGTCCGGCGTAACTACTCCAACCATCAGTTTGTTGAAAACGGTCTTCTGCAACTGCGCATAAGTTCCATTGGCAGGGATACGGATGTAGTGGATCCACTGCACCAGCCCGTAACGTTGCGTTACGTAATATTCCTCTCTGTCACCGCAATTCTGGTAATTGATATCGCAGTTGTAGCGATAACTGATCACAAGTGTCTTCAGGTTGCTTGGCAAACTTCCACCGAATGAATAGAAATACGGTCCCCACACTTGATTAATCCCGTTCTGCAAACCCAGCGTTACCGAGCAAATCTGGGAACAATTTGTGTGCAGGTCGTAATTGGTGTTCGCAACCTTAATCGTGGAGCCGGGCGTAGCTGTACCGGCGGTTGCGCACCTCGGAACCAAGGGAAAATTGGTGTTGTTGGTGAATTTTTTATAGCTTTGCGGGACAGTCCAGGAGAGTTCCGTGATCCACAAATAGATGTAGTTACTGTCGTAAAGTTGAATATCCCACGGGTAGCCCCCTCCGCCTTTGACCCAGTAAAACTTGCCGGGCTGCATAATCGTGTAGAGCGGGTTGCTGGTTCCCTCCATGTGGTAGGTCGCCCTGAGATCAGAGTCCAAGGTCATCCAATCAAGCATGTCGTAGGTGCCCGAGGGACAAGCTATCGTGGATTCCGCGGCGGACTGGGTTGGATATCCCCCAGAGAGGATGATTAGGGTTGTGGCGAATAACAGGCTGGGGGCTTTGGGTACAAAGATTCCCGCAACGAGTGCGAGAGCGCGGCGGCCGCAACTTTCGGAATCATGAGTCATACGTCACCTCTGCTCGGGTTTGCTTTTTTGAACGGAGTTCGGCGAGACCTGCATTTGGGCCGGGCCTGATATCTTGCTTTATCTCTGCCCCCAGAATGCTGAAGGGGGGTGCGAGGTGGAGATCAGAAGCACCGAAAGAAACCGACAGCTAGGAGGGGGTGTTGCGTGAGACGATGGCTAGGATTTTCGGTCCAACCCAGCTACTCTGTCAATGAAAATCGAGAGTAGATGCTGCTTCCGGGCTAGATCCAGCCCTTGTAACGCTTCGCCACCGAAAACTCACTACTTTGTTGCACCAACATACAGGTTCAAGGCAGAACCCTGGAGCTAGTATGTACGAGCTATGCGTTAACATCGGTGGAACCAAGCACTGCTTTCCACATCCTTGCTGATTGACCGTGAGGCGATTCACATTCCCAAGCCTCACCATTACCGCCGTTCGAGTTGGCGATCGCCGTCCAGGAACTGGTTCAGGCGGTTCCAGCCTCGGATCTGTCCAAAGACTTCTTGAAGTCACGACCAGATTCATCCAACAAGTCCGAAAAGGACTTCCGCAAGGAGTCGAACTGGTCCAGGAGAGGGCTGCGAAAAAAGCTGCCTAGTTGTTGCGGTTCTGCACTGGGCTTGGCTCGTCGGTGAGCCAGACCTTTTTCCGCAATTCTCCGGCGCAGACGCGAAACGTTGTCGACACCCGCATCGCTTGGCCGTGCGCACACGCGGCCGCACGCGGCCATGCGGCCGATGCGGCCGTTGCGGCCGTGCTGCCCCTTGACTTCGGGCCGTGCTTCAGCTAATCTCCGGCCTGCTCTGGGGTTGGGGTCCGGAGCGTCCGCGTAGATCTCACCTCATCGCAAGTCGTATCCACAAATCCACTTCTCGACCCGAAGGAGGGTCACGTCTATGAAAAGAATTACGATCTGTTTGTTGGGAGCGATGCTTTTGTGCGGAGGGCTGAGTCTGGCCACAGCCCAGGAAATGACTGGGTTGACACCGCCGCCCAAGGTGCTGCAGGTTTTTCGCGAGTTCCTGAAACCGGGCAAAGGGGGCGCGCCGCACGAGAAAGCAGAAAACGCGTTTGTGCAGGCGTTTTCCCACGCCAAGTCGCCGACGCACTATTTGGCGATGAATTCTCTCTCCGGCAAGAGCCGGGCGCTGTTTTTCATCCCCTACGAGTCGTTTGAGGCGTGGGAGAAAGACAGTCTAGCGATCCAGAAGAACACCGCCCTGGCCGCCGCGCTCGACCGTGCCACGGTTGCTGATGGCGAATTGCTGAGCGAGACTGACGCCAGCTTGCTGGTCTATAACGAAGACCAAAGTTTGCGGGCGCCGGTTGATATTGCCCACATGCGGTATTTCGAGATTTCACTGTATCGCGTGCGCGCGGGGCATCGGCACGAGTGGAACGAGGCAGTCAAGTTGGTCAAGGCGGCCTACGAAAAGGTCCCCGACGCGCATTGGGCCATGTACGAAGCGATGTTTGGCCAGGAGGACACAACCTACGTCGTGATCATTCCCCGAAAGTCTGCGGCCGAGCTTGACCACGCCGCTGACGAGGAAAAGGCGTTCGTGGCAGCGATGGGGGGAGACGGCATGAAGCAGCTCGGCGAGCTGGAGTCGTCTGCGGTCGAGTTCCACCAAAGCAATCTGTTCCAGTTCAGCCCGGCGATGAGCTATCCACGGGATGAGTGGGTGAAGGCTGATCCCGACTTCTGGAAGCCGAAAGCGGCAGCGGCGCCAAACACCCTTTACGTTCTTCCACCTGACCTAGACTCTTCTCCATCCAAGATTTCCCGCTTCTATCTACCGAAGGCGTCCAACTTTTTCCACGGGCCAGTATCCAAACACGGCTTTGCCGAAGATGTAACTGGATTGGACGGGGCCGAAGTCGCGGCTGTCCTGGGAGAGGCTGCGGTGATCGCCGAGTACGTAATACGAATCCGGTGGGACCACCACTTCGGGATACGAGTGGTCGTCTTGGTAGGCGCGGGGAACGTAGTCTTCGGCAACCAATTTTCCGTTGAGATAAACGCGACCATCGTTGACGCGGATGTGGTCTCCTGGAATGCCGATCACGCGCTTGATGAAACTCTTGGCGGGATCGCGAGGATAGCGGAAGACGATGATATCGCCGCGCTGAATGGCCTCGATGCGATAGACGAACTTGTTAATGAAGATGCGCTCCTGGTCGTCGAGGGAGGGCATCATGCTGATGCCTTCGACCCTCACCGGCTGATAAAGGAAAACAACAATGAAGGCGGCAATCCCGACACCGATGGTCAGGTCGCGCATCCAGACGGAGAGGAGGGAGCCACGGCGGGGAGTGGGGCTGGCGGCGGAAGTGTTGTTCGGCGGCTGGGGATTAGGGAGTTCGTACATGAATTTGTATTCTACTGGATTGGATGCGGGGAGGATAGACGATGGTTCGCTAACTCAGAATCCGCATTAGTCCTGTCGGCGACAGGTCCGGAACCAGGAATCGCTTCCCTGCTCCGGCGTCTTTGGTGATCGATTCCGCGGCTTTGTAGCCGCTGCGGACAGCGCCTTCCATGGTGGCCGGCCAACCGGTGGCGATCCAGTCTCCGGCGAGGAAGATGCGGGGCCAGGGAGTTTCGGAGGTGGGGCGGTAGCGGTCGATCCCGGGTGTGGGAGAGAAGGTGGCGTTCACTTCTTTAATCACAGTGGCTTTGACTAAGTTAGCATCGCGAGCCGCAGGGAAGAATTCACGTAGCTCCGTTAGAGCAATATCAATAATTTCCTGGCGGGATTTTTGGCGGAGAGACTTTGAGGAACTGATGACGAGTTCGACGTAGCTGGGCGCCGCACGAGACAGCAGGTCCCTCGACTCCGCGGGACCATTCGCAAGCGAATGGTCCCGCTCCGCTCGGGATGACAAGGATTGAGATGGAGAATTCGGCGCGACTGAAGTCGTGCCCTCCCTTCTGGCTGGCGAATCCAGCAATTTCGATTTGTGGAACATCCATTGGATGGTGCGGTCTAGTAAGACTGCGTGGGGCAGGTCGGTGATCTGACGGTCGAACCAGAGGTGGACTCCGGTGATGGGAGAGGTCTCGAAGTGGGTTAGCTTTTCGCGCAGGTCTTTTGACGGGTTCGACGACGATGGTGGCTCGGCAGAATCTGGCAGCAGCTTAGCCAGTGCATCGAACGGAACCGCCAGCACTCCATAATCAAACTCTTCTTCAGAGTTTTGAAGCTTGACGCGCACGCCGCGCGGGGTTGGAAGAAATGATTGCACGCTGTCGCGGAGGCGGAGGGTTCCATTGTTCGCTGAGATGTAGTCGCGGGCGGCGTTGTAAAGTTCTGTGAGTGGGACATTCGGGATGCCCATGCGGCGGGCTTCAGGCGACTTCATGGATTCGCGGACAACCTGGGCGGCGTAGGGGACGGAGATGCGGTCCATATCTTCGCTGAGAGCGCTGACCAGGATTGGCTTCCAAAAGCGTTCGATGGCGGCAGGGGTTTGGCGGTGTCGAATCAGCCAGTCTTGAAAAGAGGTTCCGTCGTCTTCATCTTGCGGCTTGTGGAGGATCAGGGACATCAGTCCGTGGCCTAGCGACAATTTGTCACTGGCGTTTAGGAATTTGAATCCTAAGAATGAGCGCGTGAGATGGAACGGGGCGGGCAAGAATGTTGGTTCCAGTACCGATTGTCTTCCTCCCGGCTCGATGAAAGTCATGCGATCGAACCAGCGGATTTTGTTTGCGATGCTGATGGTTTTGTAAAACGCGAGCAGGTTGGTGCAGGAGCCGAAGAGCACGTGCTGGCAGTTATCCACAACTTCGCCGGTGCCTGGATGTTCGTAAGAAGACGCGCGTCCGCCAAGGAAAGGGCGGCGTTCGAACACGGTTACGTGGAAGCCGCTGCCAGCAAGGGCGCACGCCGCCGACAGGCCGGCGAGTCCGCCTCCGACGATTACCACTGTGGGCGCGCGGTCCGCCATCAGATGATTCGTTGCAAAAATCCTTTGCTGAGGATGGTCAGCTTTTCGCGTGTGCTGAGGCTGACTGTGCGGGTGAATACATCGTAATTCAGGCGGACAATCTTTTCGAGCAGGCTGCGATAGATGGTGACGAGCACCCAGAGAGCGGGTTGACTGTCTTCTTGAATTAACGGGATCAGCTCATCGGCGGCGCGGTAGTTCTCAAATGCACGCTCAGCTTCGAGTTTGAGGAGAGGACGAACGCGGGCAAGATCGGGCGATGTAGCAAGATCTGCGGGGGAAAGCCCAAAGCGCGCCAAGTCTTCTTCCGGAAGATAAATGCGGCCGAAAGCGGCGTCTTCTTTTACATCGCGGATGATGTTAGTGAGTTGGAATGCCAAACCGCATTGTTCGGCGAGAGGTTCGGCGGCAGGGTCGTTGTATCCGAAGATGCGAATGCAGACCAAGCCAACAACCGAAGCCACGTTGTAGCAATAGCGCTCGAGCTCCTGGAAGTTGCGGTACTGGATGGGACGGCTGGGAACGGCGGGATCTGCGTTCGGTTCCTCGGTGTCCATTGCGGTGCCGAAGGCAAGCTGGTCGAGCAGGCCAACGGAAATCGCAAACCGGCGCTGGGCATCGGTGATGGCGAGCAGTATGGGATCGTCGGTGGGAAGTCCAGCGAGAGCGGCGTGGAATGCGTCCACCCAGGCATCGAGACGCTGGCGGCGGTCGGCGGCGGAGAGTGAAGGATCATCGGCGATGTCGTCACAACGGCGCATGAAGGCGTAAATCGCGCACAAGGCACGCCGCTTGCGCTTGGGCAGGACCAGGAAACCGTAATAAAAGTTCTTGGCCCGGGAGCGGGTGATTCCGCGACAGACCGAGTAAGCCATGTGAAGCTGCGACTCGGTGGGCGCGAACTGGGGCGGGTTTTCTACGGCTGCGCTCATATCAGTTTGTGAAGGGCCGCGCGGGCGACCAGAGCAAGTTTGCGGGCCTTCGAAATCGCTGGCCGGTTGCCGAGAACAGCATAGTCCTGACGCTCGATGGCGTTGAGGGTTTCCTGGCCGCCTCGGCTGAAGAGTTCAAGGTCAACCGCAAGTTCGCGGCTGACTTTGCCGACGAGAGGTAGGCCGCGATCAAACCATTCCCTTGCCCGTTGGACTTCGAAGCGCATCATCTCGCGAAATTGTGCTGTATTGCTCTGGGCTTCAATGTCATCTTCTGAAACCTGGAATCGTTTCAGGTCTTCGAGCGGGAGATAAATTCGGCCTTTGTCGTAATCGGCGCTGACGTCCTGCCAGAAATTTGCCAATTGCAACGCGGTACATGTGAAGTCAGAAAGCTGCTGACGCTCGGGGTCTCGGTATCCGCAGAGATAGAGCACCAGATGGCCAACCGGATTCGCCGAGTAATGGCAGTATCCGAGGAGATCGTCGAAAGTTTCGTACCGGGCCACAGTCTGGTCCTGGCGGAAGGCGGTCAGCAAGTCGGCAAAAGTTTGTTTGGGAATGTCGAACTCGCGGACGGTCCCAGCCAGTGCAACGAATACCGGATGACGAGGGCTGCCGTCATAGCAGGCGTTGAGTTCGGCTTCCCACTCATCGAGCAACTGCAGCGACGCTTGGCGATCGCCGGTTTCGTCTCCCAGGTCGTCGGAGATGCGGCAGTAGGCATAGACATTGCAGAAATGCTGGCGCAGGCGTTTGGGCAGAAACCACGTGGCCACGGAGAAATTCTCGTAGTGGGAGCGGGCGAGGCGTTCGCAATAGGACTGGGCTTCCTGCTGGGAAGGAACACGCGCTGGGATGGCGTATTCCGCGGGAACGTGGCTCCAAATTTGATTGGCGGCAGTCATTCAGAAATTCGGCTCGTAGCTTTTAGCTCTAAGCTTTTAGCTTGAACCCGAACAGGTCTAGCTAAGAACTGATTCACTGGCCGGGGATGATTGCGGTCTTGATGTCTCCGTTGCGATTCATCATGTGTTCCAATACCTGTTGCAGGCGCGAGAGCGGGGCTTCGCCGGTGATGTAATCGGTAGGGCGGATTTTCTTTTCGGCAATCAGGGCAAAGGCTTTGCGCACGCTATCTGGCGTGTGATGGAACGTGGCCTTCAGAGTGATTTCCGAGTAGTGCAGGCGGTTGGTATCGAGCTCAACCTTGCTGCCTTTGGCGCAGCCGCCGAAGAAATTGACGGTGCCGCCTTTGCGGACCATTTCTGTGGCCCAAGCCCAAGCTTCGGGACGTCCGACGGCTTCAACGACTACGTCGGCGCCACGGTTTCCGGGAGACAGCGCGCGTACCGCCTCAATGGGATCCTTTACCGAAGCGATGTGCACGACATCATGAGCGCCCATGCGGCGGGCGGCCTCGATCTGGGCCTCGCGTTTGACTACGGCGATCACGTTGCATCCGACGGCTTGTGCGACGTGAACAAACATCAGGCCAATGGGGCCGCCGCCAATTACGGCTACCGTGTCGCCGATTTCTACGCCCGCTTCGTGAAGTCCGCGCAGCACGCAGGCCAGCGGCTCAACCATGGCGGCCTCTCCAAAGCTAATGTGAGGTGGAATGGCGAGCATGTTCAGGTCGACAATGCGGCGAGGGACCTTGATGTACTCGGCGTAAGCTCCGTTATTGAACAGTAAATCTTCGCAGAGATTTTCCTGGTGGCGCGAGCAGTAGAAGCACATCTGGCAGGGCGCGGAATTCAGCGCCACTACCTTCATGCCTTTCTTGAATCCGCGAACCCCGGGGCCGACTTCTTCGATTACGCCGGCGAGTTCGTGTCCGAAAAGGGCAGGAGGGACGATCATGCGGGCGTGGTAGCCGCGCTGATAGACCTTGAGATCGGTGCCGCAGGTTAGCGCGACCTGCACCTTGACCAAGACTTCCCCCGCCTCGACGTGCGGGATGGGAACCTTCTCAATTTTCACGTCCTCTTTGCCGTAGAGGACGGCTGCTGTCATCTTTCCGTTCACTGCTGCCTTTCCCGCGAACTACTCTGACTGAATCACGATCTTCATCGATCCCGGCTGGGGACGGGCGGCCAACTCCAGCGCTTCGGCGGCCTTCGCCAACGGAAAACGATGGCTGACCAGTCGCTCCAAATTCATCTCTCCACCCATCACGAACCGGACGGACTCGTCCTGCAAATCTACCGACGCACTGTAGGACCCGATCAACGTCTTCTCATCAACGCAAACCGCCGCCGGGTCAAATACTGCTTCGCCGTGCTGCGTTTGCGCGAACAGTAAAACCTTACCTCCAGGCCGAACTACATCCATTGCGGTCTTAATCAGGCTGTTGGCCCCGACTGCTAAAATTGCGGCGTCGGCGCCACGGCCTTCTGTCTGCCTGCGCACTTCCTGAACCAGGTCGGTGCGCGAAGCGTCAATGGAATTTTCGAGTCCGAAGTCTTTGGATATTGTAAGCCTCTGCGCATACAAATCGGAAGTGATTACCCTAGCCCCTGCCCGTCTCGCAAGTACACTTAATATGATGCCAATCGGCCCTTGACCGATGACGACGACGGTGTCGCCGGCTGCAAGTGCCATCCTCTCAATGCCTTTGAGGCAGGTGTTCACCGGCTCTACGAAGCAGGCCTGTTCGAACGATACTCCGTCGGGAATGCGAACGGCGACGATCCAGTCCGTGACGCGGACGTATTCAGCAAATCCGCCGCCGGAAGCTTCGAATCCGGCGGTACATCCGACCTTCTTGTACGTTTCACATTGGGCAAAAGTCCTGTGACGGCAGTAGTAGCACTGCCCGCAGGGGATGTGGTGGAAAACCATGACGCGGTCGCCGGGGAAAAACTGATTTACTTTCGCGCCGATGGCTGCGATTGTGCCGGAGGTTTCGTGGCCGAAGATGCGCGGCGCGGAGTGGGAGCCGGTGGCGATCTTTTTGAGGTCTGTCCCGCAGATGCCGCAGGTATGGACTTTGACCAGGATTTCGCGGGGGCCGATTTCGGGG
>WNFC01004130.1_pt1 | contig 23734 bp, 18 predicted proteins | sample 5400541 | NCBI WGS metagenome assembly WNFC01 (sample SAMN13153342, study PRJNA577476) | soil metagenome | isolation source: 120 cm saprolite under Douglas fir tree site 2 hole 2 replicate 1 | place: USA:California | collected 2015-04-18
CACAGATCCGGATCAGCGGCGAGGGTGAGGCCGGCCTTCGCGGCGGCTCCGCCGGCGATCTCTATGTCGTGCTTCGCGTCAAGGCGCACCCCGAGCTCGCCCGCCACGACCAGGACGTGATCTTCGAGCTGCGCGTGAATATGGTCCAGGCGGCCCTGGGCGATCGGATCCAGATCCCCACGCTCGAGGGGCCGGTCGAGATCGCGATCCCCGCCGGCACCCAGAACGGGCAATCGTTCCGGCTCCAGGGCAAGGGCATGCCGGATGTGCGTGGCGGCCGGCGCGGCGACCAGTACGTCGTGGTTCAGGTCGTCATCCCGAAGGACCTCGACCCGGAGCAGAAGTCGCTGCTGCGCAAAGTCGGGGGCCTGACCGGCAAGCCGGAGAAGGTGACGAAGGGCTTTTTCGACAAGCTGCGCGAAGCGATCTCGCTGGACTGACCCGGTCTCGCGTTTTCCGGTCCCGTTGGCGCCAAAAGAGCTGAATTTCCCCGGTCCACAGGCGCCGTTGGATACGGGGCGTGATATCGATCCCTGAACGCCCGCTGAATTTCGTCAAGTTCTGTTTAGACTTCGCTCCGCGTTCGGTGCGTTGTGAAGCCTCGAGAGGAAGGTGGTGGGCCGTTTTGGCGGTCGTCTTGCTGCTCGCGTTTGCCTGCGCGCCACCCAGGAACGTGGTGAGCGCCGTCTCGCCGACCCCGTCTCCTTCGCCCACTCCGACCGCGCCGCTGCAGGCATCGAGGTGGCTCCGTACACATGGTCGGTCAGCGCCGGCGCGCTCCCCGGCGGGGTCACCCTCGGCCAGGATGGATCTGTTTCAGGCAGCCCGAACGCGCCGGGTCAGTTCACCTTCACGATCCAGGTCGCGGATGCGGGGAACAGCACCGCCACCCTGCCGGCCGTGATCTCGATCGCCCCCGCGCTGTCCGCGAGCCTGATCCCGGCCTGCGCGCAGTACTGCAGGGTGGAGCTGGGGTGCGTCACGGTCTGCGGACCGTTCGGTCAGCTTGGCGGCGGCGTTTCTCCGTATTCGTACACGCTGACGCAGGGGCCGCTGCCGGCCGGAACGAGCTTGTCCGGACTGTCGCTGGTCGGAACTTTCGGCGGGCTGTCCGGCTATCTGAAGTTCACGATCCAGGTCACCGACTCGATGGGCGCCGGCACCACGATCGCACCGACATTCTGGATGTACGACCATCTGGCCTTTTCCGGAGGCGCAATCCCAACCAACCCCCAGTTTCCATGCTGGTGGACTGGAGCGGGTCCGAACGCTCCCGGCTGTACTGGTCAGTTCCCCTACGGCGGCGGGACCCCTGTTTCTGGAACGGTTACGGCGACTGCAAGGTGGGCGAGTTACGCCTGTTCCACTCCGGGCGGTCCGCCGGCGGTGCCGGCGGTCAGCGTGGCCAATGGCCTGGTTACGGTCTCCGTTCCACAGGGGGGTGGCGCAGGGGGCTGCCCGTCCAGCGACGGCTACAAGGGCACGTTGACGATCGTTTTGACAAACCAAGACCAGTGCGCGCCGGGCCCCAATCGGTGCTCAACTTCTGCCTCCGTCACCATCACGCAACTGAGCGGTTAAGTCCCGAGGGCATAACTTCGTCACTTGCGGGGTAGTTATCTGGTTCAGTAGCTTAGAAACGCACATAAAAGGATGACAGTGTCCAAAACCATCGATCTCGAACTGACAAGAGCCGAAGTTGAGGTCCTCGAGCTGGAGGCCCGCCTCCGGGTGGTCCCCATGAACGACACCCAGCTCTCCGAAGCGCTCAAGACCGCCCTGGCGGCCAAAAAGGAGCGCCTGGCGAAGCTGCGCACCCTCCACGCCACGGCCGGGCGCGCGAGCCGGGCGGGGAAGGACGGCGACGGCGACAAGATCAACCCGCTCCACGCGGGCCGCCGGCCGCCGCTCAAGCGGACGGTCCCCCAGAGGCCCCAGACCAAAGGCGGCAAGTAACCGGGCTGACGTTCGGCCGACCCTCGATTTGAACTCAAGTCCGGGTCCCTACCGTTATCGTTCTGGGAGTTGGCTAAAGAGCTGAGCGCGACCCCGGCGCCAGTCGGAGACCCTTTGTTCGGGGCGGCCTGGGCCGCAGCCGGCACTCCACGCCCTATGCGCCCGTGGAACCTGCCGCTGGTCAACGCCATCGCGGTCGCCGCCATCATCGGCGCGGTCGCCTACCGGATCTGGCAGGCTCGCCCGCCGGCGGGCGTGCTGAGCGAAGAGGCCATCCTGATCGGCATCGGGGTCGTCTTCGCTGCCGTCGCGCTGGCGGTCAAGGCGTCCCCGTTCGGCAACAGCCTTGCCGCCCAGCTGCCGATCATGGTCGTCGCGACTCTGCTTACGACCCTCGTGCTGGGGGTTGCCGGGCGATGGCTGGGCGAGGACCTGCCACCGCTGGCGGCCGTCAGCTTCGCGACGGTGTTCCTCCACTTCGAGGTCGGGTTCCACTCGCGTCATTTCGGTTACGTCGCGGCGGTGGCGATCGTTGGGCTCGCGGCGCTCTGGATCTACGCCGTGACCCAGCTCATGGTCTCGCTGAACACGGTCGTGATCTGGACGCTGTTGCTGGCGGGGTTGGGCCTGCTCGCCTTGCTCACCAGCCGCGCGGTCGAGCGCGACCTCGGCGTCCAGGTCGAGCGCCAGAGCTCCCTGCTCGCAACGCTGAGCGACATAGGTGAAGGCCTGATGATCACCGAGAACGGTCGCTTCGTCGCCGGCAACGACGCTTACGTGGAGCTCACCGGGTACACGCGAAAGGAGCTTGCCGCGATGCCGTCGATGATCGACCTGGCCGCGCCCGAGGACCAGGAAGGCTACCGCGCCAATCTCGCGCGACGCATGTCCGGCGGTGTGGCGCCGGCTCGCTACCGGTCGACCATGATCACCAAGTCGGGCCGTCGGGTGGCGCTCGATGTGGTGATTCACCAGGTCACCACTCGGCGAACCCAGCTGCTGACGCTGGTCACCGACATCAGCGAGAGGCTCCGCGCGGAGGCGGCGGAGCGCGAGAGCGAGACGCGCTTCCGCACCCTGTTCGAGCAGGCGCAAGCCGGCATGGCTTTCACGGGCCTCGACGGGCGCATCACAACGGTCAACCCCGCGTTCTGTGAGCTGATGGGTTACAGCGAATCCGAGCTGCGCACGCTCTCTCTATTGGACATCACCCACCCAGATGACGCCGCGGCGTTGCGCGACGCGATGCACAGCATGCTCGCCGGCGAGGAGGAGGGGCGCCGGATGGAGAGGCGCTACACGCGCAAGGACGGCGAGCACGTGTCGGTCGACCTGACGATGCGCCTGGTCCGCGACATCGACAACAAGCCCCACTACTTCCAGACCGTTGCGGTCGACATCCGCGACCGCAAGCGCGCTGAGGTCCTGCAGGCCGCGCGTTTCGCGGTGACGCAGGCGCTCGTCACATCGCCTGGATGGGACAGGGCCGCGCCCGGCGTGCTGGAGGGCCTTTGCAGGTCGCTCGACTGGGAGCTCGCCGAGTACTGGGAGGTCGACCCGGAGCGCGAGGCGATGCACTTCGTGACCTCGTGGAAGCGGCCAGGGCGTGACACGTCGGCGTACGAGACCACTGCCTCGCAGGTGAACTACAGGCGAGGCGAAGGCCTCGCCGGCCGAGTCTGGGAGTCGGGAGCGCCGGTGGTGATGCCCGACCTCGCGGGCGACACGTCAGCGCGCTCCGCCGCCGCGGTCGCCGCGGGCCTGCACGGCATCGTCGGCTTTCCCGTCCGCAGCGGCCGCCGCGTGGTCGCGATGATCTCTCTCCACACCTGGGCGGCGCGCGAGCTGGACGATGGCCTGGTTGCGGTGATGAACGACGTCGGCTCCCAGATCGGCGAGTTCGTCGAGCGCAAGCACGCGGAGGCGGCGCTGCAGGAAAGCGAGAAGCGGATGCGATCGGTGCTCGACAACGTGTCTGACGGCCTCGCCACCATCGACCAGACCGGGATCATCGAATCGGCCAACCCAGCCGTGACGCGGCTGTTCGGCTATTCGGAAGAAGATCTCGTCGGCGAGCAGGCGGCGATCCTCATCGCCACGACGCACCGGAGCGCGTTCGACAACTACCTCCAGCGCCGCCTCAACGTGGACACCCCGGTCAGCGGCGCCCACGAGACAATGGGCAAGCGAAAGAACGGCAGCCTGTTCCCGCTCGAGTTTGTCGTGAGCTCGATGCAGGTCGGTTCGCGTCACCTGTTCATCGCGACGCTGCGCGACATCTCTGAGCGCAAGGCGCACACCGACGCGCTCGAGTACCAGGCCCTGCATGACGCGCTGACCGGGCTGCCAAACCGCAGCCTGTTCGGCGACCGACTGCGCCAGGCGCTGCTCGCGGCCCGCCGCAACCAGAAGATGTTCGGGGTCCTGCTTCTCGACCTCGATCGATTCAAGGACATCAACGACGCGCTGGGTCACGACCGGGGCGACAGCCTGCTGCAGGAGGTGACCGCTCGCCTCCGCGGCGTGCTGCGCGCGACGGACACCATCGCGCGTTTGGGGGGCGACGAGTTCGCCGTGCTTACCACCGACGCCAGGCATCCCGATGACGTGGTGGCCTCGGCGCGCAAGATCCTCGCCTCGCTCGAGGGCCCTTTTGCCATCGCCGACCAGATGGTCGAGACAGGCGCGTCGATCGGCATCGCCATGTACCCCGTGCATGGCGATGACCCGGGCACGCTGCTCCGGCGCGCGGACGTTGCGATGTATGTCGCCAAGCGGTCAGGCGGCGGCTACGCGATCTACCAGCCCGAGCAGGAGGCGCAGACGCTTCGCCGCTCGGGGCTCGCGGGAGAGCTGCGACGCGCCATCCCACAGGGCGAGCTGGTGCTGCACTACCAGCCGCAGGTCACCCTGGCGACCGGAGCGGTGCAGATTGTCGAGGCCCTGGTCAGGTGGAACCACCCGCGCGAAGGTCTCATGCCGCCGGACCGATTCATCCCGATGGCCGAGGAGACCGGGATCATCCACCCCCTCACCGCGTGGGTCATCGACTCCGCGCTGGCGCAGCTGTGCAGGTGGCTCGAAGAAGGAATCGACGTCGGTGTGTCGCTCAACGTCTCGCCGCGCAACATCGAGGACCACTCGCTCGAGGAGATGGTCGCCCGCGCGCTCGGCAACTTCAAAGTCGACCCGAGCCGCCTCACCCTCGAGATCACCGAGGGCGTGGCCATGGCGGCGGCGGCCGCGAAAGCGCTGCAGAGGTTGCACGAGATCGGCGTGCGGCTCGCGCTCGACGACTTCGGCACGGGCTACTCGTCACTGCTCTACCTGATGAGGCTGCCTGTCAACGAGATCAAGATCGACCGCTCGTTCGTCTCCGCCCTGGGCACCGACGCCGACTCTGGCGCCATCGTGCGTTCCGCTGTCGGTCTGGGTCACAACCTCGGCCTGCGCGTCGTGGCCGAAGGTCTCCAGGACCGGATGGCGGAGGCTGTCTTGATCGAGGCGGGCTGCGACGCCGCGCAAGGTTTCCTGGTCGGCCGGCCGGCCCCCGAGGCCGAGATCACGGTGGTGCTCACGGAGCAGACCGCGCCGCCGCAGGCCGACAAAGCCGCGCTCTGAAAGCTCTCGTCTTCGGCGCCAACGGTCAGCTCGGCTCCGAGCTGGTCCGCGTGTTGGGGCCCGAAAGCGGTGTCGCGCACGGCCAGGCATCGATCACCGACGCGACCGCGGTGGAGGAGCTCATCGCGGCACGCAAGCCCGACGTCGTGTTCAACTGCGCCGCCTTCAACGCCGTCGACCGGGCAGAGGCCGAGGCAGAGGCGGCGTACGCGGTCAACGCGGACGGCCCGCACAACCTGGCCGTGGCTTGCAGGCGCCACGGCGCGTCGTTGGTTCACTTCTCGACCAACTTCGTCTTCGACGGGGCGCACGACCAGCCTTACGTGGAAGCCGACGAGCCCTCGCCGCTCTCGGTCTACGCGAGCTCCAAGCTCGCGGGTGAGCGCAAGGTGCTCGAGGTGGGGGCCCACGTGCTCGTGGTGCGGACCGCAGCCGTCTTTGGCGGGCCCCATAGCTTCCCGATCCGCATCCTGGAGCGGGCGCGGTCGGGACAGCCGGTGCGCGTGGTGGCGGACCAGAAGGTCAACCCGACCTATGCGAAAGACCTCGCCGCGGCGGCTCTTGAGCTCGCGGACCAGGGTGTGGCCGGGATCGTCCACGCAGTAGCGGAAGGCTGTGCCGGCTGGGACGCCTTCGCCCGGGCCACGCTGGAGGAGCTCGGCCGCCGCGAGGCCGTGGAGTCGGTCGCCACCTCTGCGTACTCGACTCCGGCGCACCGGCCGCTCAACGGTTGCCTGGCGACCACCCGCTACCGTCCACTCCGGCCGTGGCGCGAGGCCCTGCACGAATGGGCCGGCGGCTCTGCCCCTCCGGCCCTGCGGGCCACCTCCCCATGAATGGGGAGGAGCGCGTCACCCCAAAACCCCATAAAAAAGGCTCGGGCCGGGCGATTTCTCGACACCGGCTCCGAGCTTGGCTGCGGGGGGTGAGGTTCTAGATAACGAGGTCGCTGATTCCTTTCTGAAGGCCCGCGCGCACAACTGCGCAGCGAAAAGTTTGGCACGAAATCCGCGGACGGGCTGGTCGATCTTTGCATATTTTCAACGATGAAATGCCTGCGCCACTCTTGGAATCCCAAGCCCTTAAGTTGCTGGACGGGACTCCTCTCCGCATATGATGCGTTGCTCCAGCAAACGTCTTGCACAGATTGATCAGTTCGAAGGATGTAGCAGCCCGCCTGGGTGTCAGCCAGGCGACAGTCTCGCGCGCGGTGGCGAAGGGCCTGTTGCGCCCGGCTCTCGTCACGCCGGGCGGCCACAGGCGCTTCAGCCCGGAAGACGTCGAAGCTTTCGCGGCCGGCCTGCTCGACGACCCTGGCGGCGCTCGGCTGCTGACGACCGGCGAAGCCGCCCGCCTCCTGGGGGTCAGCCAGCCCACCCTGAACCGCGCCGTGCGCCGCGGCCGGCTGCACGCCACGGTCACGACGCCAGGCGGTCACCGCCGCTTCGACAGCGCCGAGCTGAGCGCCGCGCTCTATTTCGAGGGCACGGCCTGATGGCGTCGGGAGAAGATCCGGGTCGACTGGTGGGGCCGCGGTCGGACCGCGGTCCCGGGCTCACCTCGCTGCTGTGGAGCTTCCTGCTCAACATGGTGCTCATCGCGGCCTTCGTGGTGGGCGTCATCCCGATCGTCGCGATCGTCCACGGATTCTCCGATCTGGTCGTTCACTCGAAGATCCGCAGCGGCGCCGACTGGCTCGCGTACGGTTTTGCGTTCACCGGCCTGCTTCTCGGGGCCGTGTTCTTCGCCTACGCGGTCAAGTACTACCTGAGCACCGCGATGGTGCTGCTGACGAGCCGCGTACAACGAGAAGCGCGTCATCGAGCGTCTCCTCAACGCGCTCGCCCAGCTCGAGTATCCGGAGTACGAGGTCGTCGTCGTCGACGACTCGACCGACGAGTCCGTGCAAATTCTCGAGCGCTGGCGCACCCAGCCGCGTTTCAAGATCCTGCACCGGACGAGCCGGTCCGGTTACAAGGGCGGCGCTCTGCGCGAAGCGCTGAAGGTCATGGACCCGCGCACCGAGTACGTCGTGGTCTTCGACGCCGACTCGGTCCCATTCCCGGACTCGATCGAGCGCCTGCTGCCGCTCTTCTATCGAGTCAGCGACGGCACGTCGAACAGGCGGTTCGAAGCGGCGTTCGGCCGTTTGGAGCCACCATCCGAGCCGGGCCAGGTCAAAAGGCGCGCCGAGGTGGCTGCCGTGCAGAGCTACCAGTGGCACGTGCTGAACAAGTCCGAGAGCTGGTTGACCGGGGCCGTTCGTGCCGAGTACGCGGGCAGCTACATGATCGAGCGGCCGTTCCAGGACGCGATCGGCGCGCTGAAGATGATCGCGGGTACGGCCTACATGATCCGCGCCGACGTGCTGCGCGAAGTCGGCTGGGGTACGAGCATCACGGAGGACTGGGAGCTCACCCTCAAGCTCTACGCGCGGGGGTACAAGGTCATCTACACGCCTTGGGCCGAGACTCCTGCGGAATGCGTGAGCACCTTCGCGCGCCTCGCGCGGCAGCGGATGCGCTGGGCGGAGGGCCACACGCACAACGTGCGCAAATGGTTCCTGCCCATCATCGGCTCGCCGCTGGTCACGCCCATCGAGAAGCTCGAGTTCGTCTACGACTCGACGTACTACCTGCAGGCCGCGCTGTTTGTCGTCGGCACGATCAGCTGGGTCGTGTCGGAGCTGGTGTTCCGGACCCACGTGCCGGGATGGACCGCGGTGCTCGGATGGTCGCTGATCTTCTCCAACGTGCTTGCGCTGCCACTGATGAACCTGGGCGGCCTGATCCTCGAGGAGGCGCCGGTCCGCGACGTCCAGGGAGTGTTCGGCGCAGTGATCCTGTCGTTCGCCCTCGTTCCGTTCCAGGCTTGGGCCGCGCTGAAGGGGCTGATCAGCAAGGACGAAGGGCCCTGGTTCCGCACGCCAAAGACGGGCCGCGTCACCGACGAGGTGAAGCACCTGCGCCGGTTGTACATGCTGCGTCGCTGGCTCGGCGGCCGGCGGGGCAGCGCCCAGAGATGGAGCGCTCCGGCGGCGCGGCTTTCAGCCACTCCCGTCCGGCGCCCGATGGCGCATCGCCGCTGGCTCGGATGGCTCGTCGTCGGCGTGCTCGGGCTCCTGTTCGGCGGCCTCGCGCTCGCCTCGACTCATGCGCCCGTCGTGAGCGCCGCCGGCAACCCGCTGTACCTGCACGGCACCGGGACCGCGCCCTCATGCACGGCGAGCACCCTCGACCAGAACGCGGGCAACACGAACCCTGGTTGCCAGATCCAGTCCGCCGCGGGTGCCGGCGTCGCGACCACCTGGACCTTCAGCAACCTCCCGGCCCAGACGGTCGCCGCGGGGGTCTGGACTTTCACGATGTACTGGACCGGCGGGTCGGGTCTGACCAGCGACACGGTGACCGTGGCGGCCGGCGTCTCGCTCACGTCGAGCTGCGCAGGCTTCGTGGCCACGGTTCCGAACGTGGGGACCACGTGGTCGACCACTTATGGCGCGAACGGCGCCAACACGACGAGCCCCTTCACCGTGAGCACGAGCGGCAGCCAGCTGCCGATGGTGATCACTCCCGGCGGATCGCTCTGCGTCACGGTCACGCTTACCCACGCCACCGGCGGCAAGCCGTCGCTGATCTACGACGGCCCGGCCGGCGCCGGCGACACGCGAATCTTGCCGCCGAGCATCATCGTCCCCGAGTCGCTGCTCGGACTGGTCGGCCTCGTCGCCGCGGCGCCCCTGATCGTCTCGGGCCTGAAGAGGAGACGCACGTGAGACGCGAACGGGACGGCGTGAACCTCACGTTGATCGCCCTCGCCTGCGCGCTGCTGATGGTGCTTCCGCTCGTGACCACGTTTGACGAGCTGCTCACCGCATGGGCCATGCAGCTGGGCGCCGGCAACCCGCTGCAGGCCATCGTGCCCGCGGAGTCGCGCATGGTGGTGAGCCTGCTCGGCCTGGCCGGCATCCACGCCGCGGCGTCGGGGAGCCACCTCGTCGTGTGGGACGGCGCGGGCTCGATGCATACGCTGTTCATCTCGTGGAACTGCATCGGCTGGCAGAGCCTGATCCTGTTCGGGGTGAGCCTCCTCACGGGTCTGCGCGGAGGACACACGCTCGAGGCGCGCGTGCAGGTGATGTTGATCGGCGTCGCCGGCACCACGCTCCTCAACCTCTTGCGCGTTTCCGCGGTCGCGGCAATCGCCGCCACGGTTGGTGTCGCCCCGGCCATCCTGTTCCACGACTACGGCGGCACGATCCTGTTCGTCGGTTTCCTGTTCGCGTTCTGGGCGTTCGCTCAGCGCTGGATCCTGGAAGGGCGAACGTCTGACATCGAGGTGACCGGATGAATCGCTGGCTGCGCCTTGGACTGCAAACGGTCTTCGGCCTGGGGTTGCTGGTCCTGTGGCTGCGGACCGTCTCGCTCCCGGAGATCCTCTCCCACGCCCGAGTCCACAGCTGGTGGCAAATGGCGCTGATGGTCGTGCTGTCCCTGGTCACGAGCCTGATCCGCGCTCGGCGATGGCTGATCTTGCTCCGGCCACTTGCGCCGGTGGGGATGGTGCGTGCGTTTGCCATGAACGCCGGCGCCAGCCTGCTCAACTACGTGCTGCCCATCCGCACTGGAGACGCGGCACGCTACTGGTGGCTGTGGCGTCGCCACCGGGTGCCGTCAGGTTCGGCGCTGGCCACGATCGTCATCGACAAGGCTTGCGACCTCGCCGGCGTGGCACTCGTGCTCGGCGTGCTCGCGTTCATCGCCTCGACCGGCCTGGTCAGCGCGCCGCGCGGCCTCTTCGGCGCGGCGGCGCTCGCCATCGCTCTGCTCGCCGCGGTGTTCGGCACGGCGCTCCTGGGTCCGCGCATCGCAGGCTCGCCGCGGATAAGGAACCGTCTGCCGAAGTCGGTGGCGTCCGGGATGGCCGGGCAGGCCTTTGCCTTCCGCGCCGTCGCCCGCGGCCTGTGGACGCCGCCAGTCGTGGCCCGGCTGGCGGGCCTGACGGCGGTCGCCCTCCTGATCGACGCGTTCAACTTCAGCCTTCTCTTCTGGGCGCTGGGCATCTCTGTCCCGACGCTCAGGGCGATGGCCGCCTACCCGGCCCTGCTGCTCGCGTTCGCGGTGCCGGCGGGACCCGGTTATGTCGGAAGCCTGGAGGTGGCCGGCTCTCTCATCCTCGGCGGAGGATTGGGCCTTGGCGCCGCGGCGGCGGCGGGCGCGACGCTCCTGTACCACGCGATCACCGCGGGGTACGCGCTGGTCCTCGGCCTGCTCGGCCTCGCGCTGGTCGGCGGCAAGCGGAGGGCGCGCGTGCCAGGACCCCGCCGCATCGCCGTCTTCCACTGCGGCTTCACGTACTCGGGCGGCGGCGAGAGGCTGGTCATCGAGGAAGTGCTGGGCTTGCGCCGTCGCGGTTACGAGGTCGAGTGCTTCGCGCCGACCGTCGACGCGTCGCGCTGCTACCCGGACCTGATCGGCGAGGTGCGGGTCAAGACATTCCTGCCCCAGCTGCCGCGCTGGTTCCCGTTCCGTGAGGCGGCGCAGATGGCCGCGACATCCTTGCTCATGCCGCTGTACGCCTGGCGCTTCCGCGGAGTCGACGCCATCGTCGGGTGCAACCAGCCGAGCGCGTGGATCGCGTGGTGGGCGGCGCGTCTGATGGACGTGCCTTACGTCGTGTACCTCAATCAGCCCAACCGGCTCGTCTATCCGCGCAGCGTCGACCGCCAGACCGGCTGGGTGTCCAACGCCGATTACCGGCTCCTCGCCGCGATCGTGCTGCGCGCGACCCGCTTTGTGGCCTGGGCCGACCGGCGCTCGATCCAGGAGGCCGACCAGCTCCTGGTCAACGGCGGCTACATCGGCGACATCATCCGGAAGACGTATCGCCGCGACGCGGTCGACTGTCCGGCCGGGTGCCACGTCGCACCTTCAGGCTTTCCGCTGCCTGTCGAGTCCCGGTTCAGCGGCGGCCTGACGATCAACGGCTACCCGATCCGCAGGCCATACGTCCTGCTGACGAACCGCCACTACCCGCAGAAGAGGTTCGACCTCGCGATCCGCGCCATGGTCGAGGTGCGCAAGAGGCATCCGCGCGCCCAGCTCATCGTTCCCGGTCCGGCCACGTCGCACACCGCCTCGCTGAAGGCCCTCGTTTCCGATCTCCAGGTCGAGGACGGCGTGCTCTTCCTCGGTCAGATCGCCGAGGAGGAGCTCATCTCGCTCTACGAAGGCGCCGCGGTCTACGTCTATCCCGCGCCCGAAGAGGACTTCGGCATGGGCGTGATCGAGTCGATGGCGAAGGGCGTGCCGGTCGTCGCCTGGAACCAGGCCGGCCCGACAGTGACCGTCGGACCCGGGACGGGTTATCTGGCCGAGCCGCTCGACGTGAACGACTACGCCGCCGGCATCACGCGGCTGCTCGACGACAAGGCGAAGAACCAGGCCACCGGGGAGTGCGCGGTCGAGTGGGCCCGGCGCTTCGACTGGGAGAGGCACATCGACACCATGGAGCGGGCTGTGCTCGAGGTGGCGCGGGCGCACGAGCAGATCGCAGCGGAGGCGGCGACGGCTTGAGGCTTCTGCCGCGGATCCTCGCTGACGAAGACGAGGAGGATCGGGCAACAGAGCAACCCGTCGATGCGGCGCCGGCCTCGCGGCCGCCACTCGGTTGGCTGGGCGCGATCGTCGCCGCTGCGGTGGCGGTGCGGCTCGACTACCTCTTCTTCTTCAGCGACGCGGAGAATGCCGGGGACGGATTCACGGACGCCTATCACCACTGGCAGATCGCGTACCTCACGAAGGAGGTCGGCCTCTCGCACGGCCCTCGGCTCTGGGACATGCGCGGCTGGGAGTACTTCTGGGGGCCACTGCATCCGCTGCTGATGAACGTCCTGTTCCTGGCAACGGGGTCCACGGACATCGTGCTGGCCCGTCTGTTGAGCCTGGTCTTCGGCACGGCCGCCGTGGCGCTGATCTTTCTGTTGTGCCATCGGTACTGGGGTCTCGCCGTGGCGGTCGTGGCCGGGGCGTTCGCGGCGCTGTCGCCGGTCGCCGTCTTCAACGACACCGCGGGGATGGCTGAGCCGATCGCCACCGCTCTGATCCTGTTGGGCATCTGGCTTTTGCCGCGCCACGGTTTTTGGGCGGGCCTGGCGTGGGCCATCGCCGCGATGGCGAGGGTCGAGGCGTGGATCTTCGGGTTGGGCCTGGTCGTCGCGTGGCTCATGGGCGCGCGCGGGTGGGGAGGATCCCGCGCTCCGTTGGTCTTCGGCTGGCTGCTTGGAATGGTCGTCTACGCCAAGTTGCTGCTCGACCAGACTGGAAACCCGATCTATCCGCTCTACATCAACTTTCAATTCGTGGGCCTCGCGGCGGGCGGGACAGGTGGCCAGGCGTCAGCGCCGGGCGTGCTCTGGCTCGTGTTCGGCGCGGCCGCGCTCGCATCGGCCGCGGCGGCGGCCTGGGTGTTGTGGAAGCGGCCTCCGTCGTACCTGCTTCTGGTCTTTGGCTTCGGCTACTCAGCGCTGAGCCTTGCGACGTTTCTCCGATACATGACTGAATGGAAGGAGCGCCGCTTCGAGCTCCCCCTCGATTTCGCGGCGATCCTGCTCGCCATCGCGTTGGTGAGGTGGCTGCCCGGTCGGATCGGGCGATTGCGACCCCTGTCCTCGGCGGCAGCAGCGGCGGGGCTGATTGCGGTGCAGCTCCTGTGGCTGCCGGTGCAGGGCGCGTACAAGTCCACCGAGCCGCTGTTCGTCTACGAGACGAGCCTCGGCCGCGACATCATGGCGGTCTACAACCGTCCCGAGTATCGCGGCGGCGTGCTGAACATGCCTGGCGACGAGCCTACCCTTCTCTATGTGATGGTCCGCGACGGCGGGTTGCGCGGCGATCGGGTCACGAGCCAGTTCTACGACCCCTTCTTCTACCTGCCGGCCGGCTATCACTACGCCGAACACCCGCAGGTCGCGGGTCCGCTGCTGCAGTGCTGGCTCGCCAACACCAAGACCCGGCTTCTCTTGCTCTCGCCGCCGGGTCCGATCAGCTGGTCGGTACCCGAATACGAGGCTTTCATCGCGGATCACCCCGCGTGGTTTGCCGACACCGGCGCGAACCTGGTCAACGGCTGGAAGCTCATCGCCGTCAACGTCCCGCAGCCGGCGCCCGGGGACTGCTCGGTCCGGCCTTAGTTGACCGACTGCGCCCAGGAGATGAGGTCGCGCAGCCCGCTGTCGAACGCGACCCGCGGCTCCCAGCCGAGATCCCGATGCGCTTTCGAGATGTCGCTCACGTAGTACTTCTGGTCGCCCTCGCGCCATTCGGCGAAGCTGTACTTCGGCTTGCGTCCGGTTAGCTCGCCGATCTGGTCGATGACCTCCATCAGGTTGCGCTGGTTCTCCGGTCCGCCTCCGGCGTTGTAGATCTCGCCTCGCGTGATGCCGATCTTGTCGATCGCCAGCGCGTACAGCGCGCTCAGGTCGCGCGCGTCGAGCAGGTCGCGCACCTGCGTGCCGTCGCCGTAGATGGTCAGCGGCCGGTCCTTCAGGATCGAGTGCACGAAGTGGGCGACCCAGCCCTGGTCCTCGGTGCCGTACTGGTGTGAGCCGTAGATGCAGCTCTGGCGCAGCACGACCGTGTTCATGCCGAAGCAGCGGGCGTAGTCCCTGACGTACTGGTCCGCCGAACCCTTGCTGCATCCGTACGGGCTGTGGAAGTCGATCGGCTGCGCCTCGGTGCATGGGCCGTTGTTGTGGTCGAGCTTGCCGTACACCTTGTTCGTCGAGGCGAAGACAAACGGCGCGTCGTGGTTGTTCAGCCGGACCGCCTCGAGCATGTTGAGCGTGCCGCGTGCGTTGACGTCGAAGTCGGTGTTGGGGTCGATCAGCGACGTCGTGACCGCCACCTGGCCGGCGAGATGGATGACCGCGTCCTGGTTCCGCACGTGGTCCGCCAGGGCGTTCCCGTTCCTCACGTCCTCTTTAATGAAGGCGATCCGGTTGGGATAGCGCGTCAGGACCCACTTGAGGTTGCGCTCGGTGCCCGGCCGGCTCAGGTTGTCGAGCAACGTCACGTACCAGCCGTCCTTGACGAGATGAACGGCGGCGTTGACGCCGAGAAAACCCGCCCCGCCGGTGATCAGCACGCGTCGCTCGGGCTCGGCCGGGATGGGAGGCCGCGAAGTCGTCTTGCTCACACGCGCAGAAGGGTCCATCGCGCCGCCTACCTTAGCCCGTCGAAATGCCCCTGAAGTACGCGATGCTCACGATCCAGCCCGCGCCGGCAAGGATCAGCGCCTCGCGGCGGCTCGTGCCGCCGCGCGCGTAGAGGTAGGCGCCCGGCAGGAAGATGACCGCGAAGATTCCGTAGACCACGTGCAGCAGCCCTTCCCGGGGACTGCCTCCACCGATCAGGGCAGCAAGGCCGAGCAATCCCTGCAGCGCGGTCACGCCGGCCATGATCAGGTAGCTCGACCGAAAACCGCCGCTGACCTTCTGGGTGCGGAAGTAGTGATACGTGCCCCACAGGGCCAGCAGCACCGCATAGATGAGAAGGACGGTGGCGCCGTAGCCGTGGAGGAATGCGAGGGTGCTCAACTTCTTGAAGAGTGAAGCCTGGCGATCCGCTCACGGAAGTAGTCGACCGTCAGGCGCAGCCCCTCCTCGAGCTGGACGCGCGGCTCCCAGCCGAGCTGCTCCCTGGCCCGGGTGTTGTCGAGGGCAATGCGGTACACGTCGCCTTTGCGTGCCGGGCCGAGACGCGGCTCGAGCCTGTACTCGGTGAGGATCGACAGCTTGCGGAACAGATCGTTGATCGTCACCGGGATGCCGGAGCTGATGTGAAACGTGCCCCCGTCGCCTCGCTCCAGAGCGGCGAGGTTGGCCGTCGCCACGTCGCCGACGTGGAGCATGTCGCGCGACTGGTTGCCGTCCCCGTCGATGGTGACCGGCTTGCCTTCGATCATCCGGCTGGCGAAGATCGCGACCACGCGGCCTTCTTCCGCGAAGAAGTCCTGGCGTGCGCCATAGATGTTGGCGTAGCGAAGGGTCGTGAAGCGCAGGTCGAAAGTGCGCTCGAACGTGCCGAGGTACTGCTCGAACGCGAACTTGCTCGTCCCATAAGGAGACAGCGGGCGAATCGGATGGTCCTCGTCCGCCGGCACGACGTCGGGCTCGCCGTACAGGGCGCCGCCCGTGGAGCTGAAGATGACCTTGCGCACCGAGTTGTCGACGCATGCGCGCAGCACGTTCAGGCCTCCCACCACATTGACGTGCGCGTCGTACCCGGGGTCGGCGACCGACTTCGGCACCTCCGCCTGCGCGGCATGGTGGTTGACGACGTCTGGCTTGAACGAGCCGATTGCCTCCCGCACCCGATCGAGGTCTCTCACGTCGACGCGGTGGACAGGGGCTTTCGGGTTGACGTTCTCCTCGCGGCCGGTGCTGAGGTTGTCAAGCACCGCCACCTCGTGCCCGGCTGCGACGTAGGCGTCGACCACGTGCGACCCGATGAAACCCGCGCCGCCGGTCACGAGAATCTTCATCGACGGTGACTGTACTGGAAGCCGAAGTCGTCAAGGCGGTGCCGGCCGGCGTGGCCCCCGCGTTCCTCCGCAAGGTGCTGGCCCGTGCCGCGGCATTGCCGGAGATCGCGGCTCGCCTGCCCGAAGGCGCCGCGACCGTCGCGATCCGACTCACCGGGGACAAGGAGCTACGCGAGCTCAACCGGACCTACGCCGGCGACGACCACGCCACCGATGTGCTCTCCTTCGCGGGGTCGGCCGAGCACGTCGGCGACGTCGCGATCTCGTGGCCGGCCGTGCGGCGCCAGGCCAGGCAGTTCGGCCACGACGAGCGCACCGAGGTGGCGCTGCTTGCGGTGCACGGTCTGCTTCACCTACTCGGCTGGGACCACGCCACGGCCAGGGAGGGCAAGGAGATGAACCGGCTCACGGTGGCGGCCCTGGTCTCGTCCGGAATAGAGCTCGCCCCGAGGCGGCTTTAGACTCGATGCACGGTCTGCGGCGCTCGCCGCGGGCCTAACTGCGCCCGCATGGAAAAAAGAAAGGAAGAGCGGCTGATCGTTGGGCTCGGCAATCCCGAGTCGGAGTTTGCCGACACGCGCCACAACCTCGGGTTTGCGTGCCTTCGCGAGCTCGCGGGCCGGCTCGGCACGCCCATCGACAAGAAGCGCTGGCGCTCGCTGGTTGGCCGCGCGGAAGCGCGAGGCGCGTGGTTCGTCCTGCCCCAGACCTACATGAACCTCTCGGGTCAGGCCGTGGCGAAGGCGCTGAAGGACACGGGCCTGACGCCTGCGCAGGCGTGGGTGGTCTACGACGAGCTCGACCTCCCGCTTTGCCGCATGCGAATCCGGCGTGGCGGATCGGGCGCCGGGCACAACGGCGTCCTCTCGATCATCGAGTCGCTCGGCACCGACGACTTCGTGCGGTTCCGAGTGGGCATCGGCAAGCCATCGCGAAGGGGGTCGCAGTCGGGCGTGCACTACGTCCTGGGGCGATTCAGCAAGGCGGAGGCGGAGCGCATCCCCACCATCGTCAGCGGCGTCGCCGACGCACTCGAGCTCGCGCTCGACGCCGGCATCGAGCGCGCGATGGATCGCTACAACCGGCCCGGTGCGCTGGGGTGCGAGGAGCTGCCGTGACCAAACTGTGGAAGGCCGCGATCGGCGCGGCGCCGCGGCTGGAGGGCTGGATCGCGAGGGGTTCGTCGGAGATCCACGTCGCGCGCCTGCCACGCCCTGCCTGGCCGATCATCGCCGCTGCGGTCGCCCGCGCCTGCGTCGAGCGCGGCAAGACGGTGCTCATCCTCGTGCCGTCGCCGGAGCGGTTCGCCGACGAGATGCGGTTGTGGCTGGCCGCTCATCCGACGACGAACGTCTTCGCCGAGGTCTCGGTCTCCTTCCTCGACCGGCCGCCGGCCTTCGACGATGCGATCAACCGGAGGCTCGAGGCACTGGCTGCGCTGGCAGATGCGGACCGCCCCATCCAACCGGCCCTGGTGGTGTCGTCGCGGCGCGCGATCACCCGCCAGACGATCTCGCGCGAGGACCTCGTCGACAGCACCGTGGTCCTGAAGCCCGGTCAGGGCCCGGACCCGGTCGTGGTCGCAGCGCGCCTGGTCGAGCTCGGCTACACGCGGGAGCCGCTGGTCGAGGAGCGGGGCCAGTTCTCGCTGCGGGGCGGCATCCTGGACGTCTTTCCCTCCGCGGCGGACGCCCCTGTGCGCGCCGAATGGTCGGGCGACGCGGTCGAGACGCTGCGCCTGTTCGACCCCGAGAACCAGCGGTCGGTGATGCCGGTCCGGGACGTGACCATCCGGACCGGCCGCGAGCTGTTGATCGGGCCGGAGCGGGGCAGGGCGGCGGTGGAGCGCCTGCGCCAGTCGGTGACCATGAGCAGGCTGCGAGGCGACGTCCGCTCCGAGTGGGAGGACGACCTGACCCGGCTCGAGGCCGGCGCGGCGTTCGCGGGCGTCGAGTTCTACGCCGCCTACCTCGACCCGTCGCGCCCGTCGCTCCTCGACCACCTGCCGGAAGGAGCGGTCGTCATCGACTTCGAGCCGGGCCGCCAGCTGGCGGACGCGCGGACGCTGCTCGACGAGGCGGCGATGCTCGCCGCGGCCGAGGCGGGGGGCGGCGAGCTGCCGCCCGAGTTCACGCTGCCGACGGTGCACCGGCTCGAGGAGCTGGGGGACGGGCCGCGCCTGACTATCACCGCGGGGGAGGGCGCGGGCGACATCATCGACCTCGGTTGGTTCGCCGGCGAGCCGCTGGTTGGCCAGCCTCGCGCGCTCGCGGGTTTCGCGGCGAGGAGCGAGGGCGCCACCATCGTCTTCGCGACTGAGCAGGACGAGCGGCTCCGAGCGCTGCTCGACGAGGGCGGCGTCAAGACTCCGCTGACCGCGGTCGATCTCGACCTGGACCTCGAGCTGAAGCCGGCGCTCGAACACGCGTCGGTCGACATCACGGCAGGCTGCTCGCAGCCCGAGGCCGGCTTCCACCTGGCCACGGACGCCGAGCTGTTCGGCCGGGTCAGACGACCTTCACGCCCCACGCGTGGCGCCCGGACCAAGGCCGAGGACATGACCCGCGAGTTCACGCTCGACTTCGAGCCGGACGAGCTGGTCGTGCACGTCGACCACGGTATCGCCCGCTTCAAGGGCATGCGGCTCATCGAGTCGGACGGAGCGCACCGCGAGTACCTCGAGCTCGAGTATGCGGAGGGCGACCGCCTCTTTGTGCCGGTGGAAAACCTCGACCGCGTCCAGAAATACCTGGGCGGGGCGGAGGGCACGCCCGCCCTTCACCGGCTTGGCACTTCGGACTGGACGCGCGCGCGAGGACGCGCGCGCAAGGTCGTGCAGGACGTGGCCGAGGATCTGCTGAAGATCTATTCGATGCGCGAGGCGCGTCCCGGCATCGCGTTTGCGCCGGACACCGCTTGGCAGCAGGAGCTCGAGTCCTCCTTTCCCTATGAAGAGACGCCCGACCAGGTCGCCGCCCTGGCGGAGATCAAGGCGGACATGGAGTCCGATCGCCCGATGGACAGGCTCCTGTGCGGCGACGTCGGCTTTGGCAAGACGGAGCTCGCGCTGCGTGCGGCGTTCAAGGCGGCGATGAGCGGCAAGCAGGTGGCGCTCCTCGCGCCGACGACGGTGCTCGCGCAGCAGCACTTCCACGTCTTCCGCGAGCGTCTGAAGAATTTCCCGGTCGTCGTGGAGATGCTGTCGCGATTCGTCGACGACGAGACGCAGGCGCGGACGGTGGAGGGCCTGAAGTCCGGCCACGTTGACATCGTGGTCGGCACGCATCGCCTCCTCCAGCGCGATGTGCGCTTCAAGCGATTGGGCCTGCTCGTCATCGACGAGGAGCACCGCTTCGGCGTGATGCAGAAGGAGCGGTTGAAGAAGCTGCGCACGCAGCTCGACGTGCTGTCCCTCTCGGCGACGCCGATCCCGCGCACCCTGCACATGGCGGTCGGCGGCATTCGCGACATGAGCGTCATCCAGACCCCGCCCGAGGAGCGCCAGCCGATCAAGACCTACGTCACCGCGGAAGACGACGAGCTGATCAAGGAGGCGATCGGCCGCGAGCTGCAGCGCAAGGGCCAGGTGTATTTCGTGCACAACCGAGTGCGCACGATCCAGAAGGCCGCCGAACGCATCCGCGCGTTGATCCCGGACGCGCGCGTCGCCATCGGCCACGGGCAGATGGCAGAGGACGAGCTGGCTTCGGTGATGGTGGACTTCGAGTCCGGCACGTACGACGTGCTGGTCTGCACGACGATCATCGAGTCGGGCCTCGACATCCCGAACGTCAACACGATCCTGGTCGAGCGCTCGGACCGCTTCGGGCTGGCGCAGCTTTATCAGCTGCGCGGTCGTGTGGGGCGATCGGGCCGGCGCGCATACGCCTACTTTCTCTACGACCCGACGCGCTCGCTCACAGAGCATGCGGACAAGCGGCTGGACGTGATCTCGGGGCTCCATGAGCTCGGCCAGGGATTCAAGATCGCGCTCCGCGACCTCGAGATACGCGGCGCGGGCAACCTGCTGGGCACCGAGCAGCACGGGGCGATCACCTCCGTCGGTTTCGAGATGTACCTCCAGATGCTGCAGAGCGCGGTGGCGAAGCTCCGCGGCGGGGAGGACGAAACCGCAGTGGCCGACGTGCTGTCGACCGCGGAGATGAACCTCGACCTGCCGCTCGACCACTTCATCCCGCGCTCGTACATCCGCGACGAGAAGCTGCGCCTCGGCGCCTACCGCCAATTGGCCGGCGCGGAGGACGAGGACGCGCTCGACTCGATGCTGCGCTCGCTACGCGATCGCTACGGCAACCCGCCAGAGCAGCTGGACAACCTGGCGTACTCGCTGCGCGTGAAGCTGCGCGGCCAGCGCATGGGGCTGCGTGGCGTCATCGCCGAGGGCCGCGACATCGTCATCCGCGTCGACCCGGAGCGCCTGCTCGACGTGGAGGAGCTCTCGCGGCGCCTGCCTGGGCGCATCGCGGTCGGTCCGAACCGGATCAGGATGCGTCGCCAGGGCGAGGGCTGGCAGGCGGATCTCCTGCTCCTGCTGGACGAGATGTCGACCCTCTACGCAGTCGGCGGCGCGGCCGTAGGTTCGCGGTAATGTCTGCTGACACCCACATGAGCGAGAAGCCTTACTCGGACGGGATCGCGGCCATCTTCGAGGTCGTGCACCGGCTTCGCGAGCCCGACGGATGTCCGTGGGACCGCGAGCAGACCCATGAGTCGCTGCGGCCGTACCTTCTCGAGGAGACATACGAGCTGCTCGAGGCGATCGACGCCAAAGACGACGCCAAGATGATGGAAGAGCTGGGCGACCTTCTGCTCCAGGTCGCGATGCACGCGGAGATCGCGGCTCAGGAAGGTCGGTTCGACGCCTCGAAGGTCTCGGAGGCGGTTGCCGCGAAGATGGTCAAGCGCCACCCGCATGTCTTCGGCGACGTGTCCGTCGCGAACGCCGACGAGGTGCTGCGCAACTGGGAGCACCAGAAGATCAGCGAGTCGCGTCAGGCGGGCGATGACCAGTCGGTGGTGGATCGCGTGCCGGCCTCGCTGCCTGCCCTGGCCTGGGCCCTCGGCCTGCAGAAGCGAGCGGCGCGGGTGGGTTTCGACTTCAGCACGCCGGCCGCGGCGGCCGAGTCGGTGGCGGAGGAGGCGAAGGAGCTGGCCGAGGTCGACGACCGCGACCGCGCATTCGAGGAGCTGGGCGACATGCTGTTCGCCGTCGTGTCGCTGGCGCGGACGATGAAGCTCAACCCCGAGGACGCGCTGCGCGTCGCGGGACAGAGGTTCCGCCGCCGCTTCGCGGCCGCCGAAGCGGGGCTGCGGAGCGAGGGCAAGAGCTTCGCCGACGTGGACTCCGAAGAAATGCTTCGACGGTGGGAAGAAGCCCGCTAAAGCAAGACCACGAGCCCCTCCGTCGGCTGCGCCGACACCTCCCCATAAATGGGGAGGACAAGGGCCCGTTTGTTATAGTCGGCTCCCCCGTTCGACATCCCAGAAAACGTCGCAGCATGAGACAGAACAGAGCATTGACCGTCGCGGGAAGTTTGCGCACCAGCTCGTTTGGCGTGCGCAACGTGGTGCTGCTGGGCGCGATCGGCGTCGTCCTCGCCTGGGCCGGAGTGGCGTTTGCCCAGGAGGCTTATGTCGGCCACAAGCTGAGCCAGCAGGTCTCGGACCTGCGCCGGCAGAACTCGGACATCGCCGCCCAGAACGCGGGCTATCGCAAAGACGTCCAGGCGTTGACCTCGGGCACCGCCGACGAGGAGGAGGCGCGGTTGAACGGCTACGCGAAGCCGAACGAGAAGCTGTACCTGGTCACCACCCCCTCGCCGGCGCCGTCACCCGCGGCCAGGACAACTCCGCGCCCGTCCCCGTAGCGATGCGCGCGTTTTGCGCCAAACGGGCCACTCGCGCGCAATCGATGGACACGTTTTGCGCAAAGCGGGTGGAAAAACCGCCCGACGAGGCCGGGAAAGGCCGCGGGTATAATCGAATCGCGGAGTGGAGCAGCGGCAGCTCGTCGGGCTCATAACCCGAAGGTCCTTGGTTCGAATCCAAGCTCCGCAACTCCCAAATCGAATACAAAAGGGCGCCGCTGTGGCGCCCTTTCTGTTTGTCGCGAACCGCCAATGCGGCCAGAATGCGACCAAGACGACTGTTCTAGCGGTCAGAAGCCGTCCACACGGCAGCCCGGGCCGACCGGCGGGTCAACATCATCCACCTGCGGACGACGCTGACACGGGTCACGATGCGAGTCTGCTGAACGACCGACATGAGCGCCCACACGTCAGGTGCTTGCGGGATTCTAAAGACGTCAGTTCCGACATACAGCGCTGTGCGGTCGTGAATCGGGCGAAATCAATTTCTGAACTTCCGCGTGCCCGGTTCAGAATGCCGGCGTGTAGCGGGATACCATGCGGCCATGACCGAAGGCATATTCGCGCTGGCAGGCGTCGTGATCGGTGCTGTACTCGGCGTGGCGGGTAGTGCGATCACAGAACGCTGGCGCCATTCCTATGTCCGTCGGGATGCCCGGATCGACCGGCAAGCGGCGACGCTGCGCGAAGTCCTGGATGCATACACAGACTTCGTGCTTGCGTGGTCGCCGGTGCTCGACCAGATAGCTCACGGCGAACCGGTTGACATGCTTGACCCGGCGATTATTGCTGGCCCGCCTGGGCAAACACACCGAAGGCTGACAGCAGTCCTTGAGCGTATCCACGTCGAGTCGATTCGGCATCGTGGCACTGAACTGCGGAAGTTGGAAGCGCAGTAGCTGGCGTCCGGCAACCTTCCGACGCATGCCGTCTGAAACTCGCGGGCCCGATTTCAGATGAATTCACTAGGCTAGAACCAACGCTCTAATGAGGAGGTATCAGTCATGAAGACAACCACCATCGAGATGAGCGCCGCCGACCAGGCGAAGCTTCAGGCAGTTGCCAATCGCTTGAACCGGCTGGTGGCTCGCAGCACAACCGACCTTGCTCACGATGCCATCGACAAGCCAACCCAAGGGTCACTGATCGACAAGGCGCGGAAGAACAAGCTGAAAGATGCCTACGAGCAGGCTCGGATTCGGCTCGACCCGGCAGAAGATCACTTCAGAACCATCCTCACGGTGTTGACCGCGTCCGATGCGCTTCCCAACTTTTCCCTGTTCACGCTGGTTCGGGGTGCTGCGGTCGCAACACTGCATGCGCGCTATCTAGTTGACCCGCAGATCGATGAAACAGTCCGGCTGGCGCGCGGCCTGGGCGCCCGGCTAATGAATCTTGAACAGCAGCAGAAGGTTCACCCTGAGGTTCAGGGCGACCACTTTGCCAAGCGCCTCGATCACCTACGCAAGCGGGCAGAGGACAACGCCATCGAAGTTGTGCGGAACAAGAACGGCGTCATCACCGGCTTCGACAAGAACTGGCCGTCGGACACCGACTTGTCCGACACCTACGTTCCAATCGGTGAGACCTTCTTCCGGTACGTTTCCGGCTTTGGGCACTCCATGCCCTGGGCGATCTACCCGATGCATCTCGCCAAAGAATCTGATGACCCAGACGAGAAGATGGTGCCGACAGACCTGAATGTGCCCGTCTTCGCCGCAGTGCTC
>WNFC01001645.1_pt1 | contig 23731 bp, 22 predicted proteins | sample 5400541 | NCBI WGS metagenome assembly WNFC01 (sample SAMN13153342, study PRJNA577476) | soil metagenome | isolation source: 120 cm saprolite under Douglas fir tree site 2 hole 2 replicate 1 | place: USA:California | collected 2015-04-18
GAGGCGCTGGGCGCGATCGTCATCCTGTTTATCGTGTTCGGCATGCCCAGCGAGACCACCACGATTCTTGGCCTTGCCGGCGCCGGTCTCACCGTGGCCAGCAAAGATGTGATCATGGCGTTCTTCGGATGGTTTCTGCTGATGGGACGCAATGGCATCCGTGTGGGCGACTGGGTCGAGATCAACGGCGTGGGCGGAGAAGTGATCGAAATCGGCCTGCTGAAAACCGTTCTCCTGGAAACCGGCAACTGGGCCGATGCCGGACACCCCACCGGCCGCCGGGTGTCCTTCGTGAACAGCTTCGCCATCGAAGGTCACTACTTCAATTTCTCGACCTCCGGACAGTGGATGTGGGATGAACTCCAGCTCACGATTTCAGGGGACCAGGATCCTTACGCCGTGATCGATGGATTGCAGAAGCTCGTTGCCAAAGATACCGAAGCCAATGCAAAGAAGGCCGAGCAGGAATGGCAGCACACGACTACGCGATACCACGTGCAGGCCTTTTCGGCAGAGCCCGCAATCAACGTGCGTCCGAGCGGTTCCGGCGTGGAAGTGCGCGTCCGCTATATTACACGGGCCTACGAGCGCCACGAAACCCGTAAGCGGCTGTACGAGGCGGTGGTGGCGATGCTGCGGGGAAAACCGGCGGAAGTTAAACCTTAGAGATTCACTTCTTCGCGGACCTTCCTGCCGAACTTTGTGCCGAACGGAAACGACTTCACATTTGTGCCCACTCTAGAAAAACTCGGAACCCTCATTGTGACCGGCGCCAGCCGCGGCATTGGGGCGGCAATCGCGAGACTGGCGGCTGAGCGCGGATTTTTCGTGGCGGTCAATTTTGCAAAAGGCAAGGTCGAAGCGGAAGCGATTGCTCGACAGATTGTTTCCGCCGGCGGGCGCGCCCGCGCGATTCAAGCTGATGTTGCTCGTGAGGAAGACGTCATCCGGCTCTTTGAAACCGCCGAGCGCGAACTTGGAGCGATTAGGGGTCTGGTTAACAACGCCGCTATCACCGGGGGATTTTCGCGCGTGGATGCGGTGAGCGCAAGCGCGCTGGCTCAAGTAATGGCCGTAAATGTAACTGGGGCGATCCTGTGCGCGCGCGAGGCCGTGCGCCGCATGTCAACCGGCCGCGGTGGAACCGGTGGCGCTATTGTGAATATCTCTTCCCGGGCAGCGAAGACGGGATCCGCCGGAGAATGGGTACACTACGCCGCATCAAAGGGCGCTATCGATAGCTTCACAATTGGGCTGGCGCGCGAGGTTGCGACCGAAGGAATTCGCGTAAACGCTGTCGCGCCCGGATTGATCGACACCGGGCTGCACGCGGCCAATGGCGAACCGGACCGGCTGAATCGACTGGCAACGACCATTCCCATGCATAGGCCAGGCACGGCACTTGAGGTAGCTGAAGCAGTGCTCTGGCTGCTGTCCCCCGGCGCTTCTTACTCGACCGGGGCCATTCTGGAGGTCGGCGGCGGGCGCTGAATTTCGTCGCCTTGCATCCCAAAGCTCTTTCTTCCAACTTCCCACAGACATCTTACTTCAGCTTGTGTGCACGACCTTGACGCGCCATCTGCAGCGCGCCCGTTACCGGCTCGACAACCTGCGGATTCACGCTGACCTGCGGATAGACTTTGCGAATCTCGTCGCAGAAAACTCCCCGCACCCTGGTTGAATACCGGAAAACCCCACCGGCCATCGACAGCCAAACGCCCAGCGAAGCCGCATCTTGTCCTGTGAACAGTCGGCGAATAACGATTCCTGCCAGTCGCGAGAGTTCCCCGCCCGCCTGCGAGAGCACACGCTGCGCCAAGGCATCTCCCGTATCGGCGGCAGCCAGGATTGCAGGAAACAACGCCGCGAAATCTGGACCGGAGTTGGCTGCCAGCACGAACTCGTCGAGCGAGCGCAGCCTCCAGGCCGATTTCAGGTCGCGAAAAAGAGACAAGGCGGCTGCACTGGCTTGGGAATCTTTTCGCTGGTCGGGGTCCTGATCGATCGTCTGCAACACGCTCGTAACTGCGGCGCGGCCAATCCAATGCGCCGAGCCTTCATCAGAAATGGCGAAGCCCCAGCCTCCGGCCCGGGCAGTTTTCCCCTGCGCATTTCGGCCATAGGCCACTGAACCAGTCCCTGCGATCACGATCACTCCCGCCCCCTTGCCGAAGGCAGCTTCCAGCGCGATCAGCAGATCGCCCACGACTTCGATTTCACTGGCGATCAATTCCGTAACGAGTTTACGCACAACGGCCGCAATCTCGTCGCGTCCAGCGCCGGCGGCGCCGACGCAGGCACGTTGTATTTGCTGGGGAGCAATTTTCGCGGTGGCGCACGCCTCACGAATGGCTTGATGTAGCGACTCACGCGCACGTACTTCTCCCACGCGAGTGATGTTGCTGGGGCCGGCAACTGCTGTCGCAAGCTGCGATAACTCGTCGCCCACTGCGCAGGTGGTCTTGCTGCCGCCGCCATCAATGCCCAGGTAGTAGGCCACGCGTTAGTTTTATCACAGGACATAACGGCTCCATCCGGTTTGACGTTGGGACTCGGGCGGCGGTTCCAGATCGGTCTTTGTTTCTAGAGGCAGTCTATAGAGTCTCACTCGCACGGAATAAGGATTGCCGCCATAATTGAAAATGGATCAGGATGAAGATTCAGATCTCGACACTCGACAATACGGGCGATGCGCGGGGTTTTGCCTTCACTGCCCCAACCCAGGCGCTGGACTTCGTAGGACGCATTGCTGACATCCACTTTGCTTCAGCCAGTCCGGGAACTGTGCGGGGAAATCACTATCACTTGGGTAAGCGCCAGGCAGTTATTTTATTTCCCGGTCCGGCTTGGTCGCTGCACTGGGACGAAGGCGAGGGCACGCCGGTGCAGTGCAGCAGCTTTGATGGCAGCGGCGCGGTGATGGTTCTGGTCTCGCCGGGATGTTCGCTGGCGGTGCGCAATGATGGAGATAAGCCCTTGTGGTTGGCGACGTGTTCGTCTAAGCCCTACGATCCCGAAGACATTGTGATGCGAAAAGTGATTTAGATTCCGGCACAACCCATGGGCCTCGACAAACTCGATCTCGCGATCATCGCGCTGTATTTGGTTGGCATCACGCTATTCGGGCTGCGCTTTCGCAAGCGGCAGCGGTCTTTGCGCGACTATTTCCTGGCTGGACGCGACATTCCGTGGTGGGCCATCGCGCTTTCCATCGTCGCCGCCGAGACTAGCACGCTCACCATCATCAGTATTCCTGGACTTGCTTACGACACGAATTTCACCTTTCTGCAAGTGGTGATGGGATATCTTGTGGGCCGGGTAGTGATCAGTCTTGTGCTGCTGCCGCATTATTTTCGCGGCGATCTCTATACCGCTTATGAACTCATTGAACGCCGCTTTGGGAGCGGATTGCGCTCTCTAACCGCCGGTCTGTTTCTATTGACGCGGGCGGCGGCCGAAGGCGTGCGCGTCTACGCAGTTTCGATTGTCGTTTCGATCGCGCTGGGAACGGGCGAGGTAGCCTCCATCGCAATTATCACTATATTGACGCTCATCTATACATTCGAGGGCGGACTGGCGGCTGTGATCTGGACCGATGTAGTGCAGACAGTGATCTACGTGGGTGGAACGCTGGTGGGGCTGGTAACGATTCTGCATCTCGTGCCGGGAGGCTGGAGCGCCATTCATGCCGCCGCCACGAGCGCGGGCAAGCTGCAGGTATTCGATTTCAGGCCCACGCTATCGATTCCTTATACATTTTGGGCAGGTGTGATCGGTGGCACCTTTTTTATCACGGCTAGCCACGGCACCGACCAACTCATCGTGCAGCGATTGCTCGCAGCCAGAAGTCAGCGACAGTCGGTGACAGCACTACTGACGAGCGGGGTGGCGATTCTGTTTCAGTTTGCGCTGTTTTTGATGGTGGGAGTCATGCTGTGGGCGTACTACCACGTGCCGTCGTCGGCTTTTGGCAAGCCAGACAGAATCTATCCCACGTTCATCGTCAGCCGAATGCCGCATGGAATTTCCGGGCTGCTGATTGCGGCTGTTCTGGCTGCGGCCATGTCGAATCTAAGCGCAGCATTGAATTCGCTTTCGTCGAGCACGATTATGGATTTTGTTCTGCGCTTCCGGCCGCAGACCGATGAGCGGAAACGAATACGGCTTTCCCGGCTGGCGACTTTTTTGTGGGCGATGGTTCTTTTTGGGTTGGCGGTATTGGCGTTGCAAAGAGTGGGACGCGTGGTCGAGGTGGGGCTCCAGATTGCTTCCGTGGCCTACGGCGCTCTACTTGGAGTGTTTCTGCTGGGTGTGCTGACGAAGCGGGCCAACCAGCGCGGCGCCATGGTGGGAATGCTGTTTGGTTTTAGTGTGGAATTATATTTGTGGGGAACGCACGTCCCGTGGACATGGTGGGTGATGATTGGGACGATGGTTACGTTCGCGGTGGGATACGCAGCCAGCCTATTGATGCGCGAGTAGTCTTACTTAGCGCCTTAGCGGCGCCTTCTGTACCGCGAGCCGCTGGAGCAAACAAAGAAAGACCGCGAAGAACGCGGAGAAGGCCTATGATCTCGTTCTTCTTCGCGATCTCTGCGGCCTTTCTTCGCGACCTTCGCGCTTAAAAGCTTTGGCTTCATCGTGTGACGTATACTGGCACACTTCGATCATGCCGGAACTAACAGAGCGGACTACAACCCGGCCCGAACTCGCCCGCGACCTGGGCGTCAGTCATGCCGCGGCCGTGGTCGTGGGAACCATCATTGGCAGCGGAATTTTTCTGGTTCCCGCCGAGATGATGCAGGCTGTGGGTTCGGCCAAGTTGGTCTATCTGGCGTGGCTGGTGGGTGGGATGCTGTCTTTTTTTGGCGCTCTTACTTATGCCGAACTGGGGGCCATGAAGCCGCAGGCGGGCGGCGAATATGTTTATGTCCGGGACGCCTATGGACCGCTCGGAGGCTTTCTCTACGCCTGGACATGGTTCGTCATCGCCAAACCCGCATCGGTGGCGACCGTAGCGACAGGACTAGTGCGGATTCTGGGCACGTTTCCGATCTTTTCATTCTTTCCTAACAATGTTGTGGCCACGCCATTCGCCGTAACTTGGGGCCAGCTTGTGGCTATCGCGGCGGCCATTCTTATTTCTCTGCTGAACTACGTTGGAGTCAAAAGGGCCGGCGAATTCCAACTCGTGTTCACGGTACTGAAAGTAGCGATCATTCTCGGTATCGTGGCCGTATGCTTCAGCGGCGCCGGAAGCGCAACCGGACGAGGCTGGAGCAACTTCGCCGGAACGTTCACCGGAGCCAAGGGCGGGATCGCCGGTTTCATGGCAGCACTGGTAGCGGCGCTGTGGGCATACGACGGCTGGAACGACCTGAACATGGTGGCCGGAGAGGTAAAGCATCCCGAGCGAAATATTCCGATTGCCCTGATCGCGGGTGTGGGTACGGTTGGGGTGTTGTATGTCCTGGTAAATGCCGGGGTGCAGTATGTGCTGCCGGCGAATGTAATTGCGGCGTCGCCCCGGCCTGCCTCCGACGCCGTCGCCCTGATTATGGGACGCATGGGCGCAAGCATCGTCTCTGCCGGTATGGCGGTCTCCATGCTCGTCACTCTAAACGGCACCATCATGAGCGGCGCTCGCGTACCGTTTGCCGTTGCCCGCGACGGATATTTTTTCTCGGCTCTGGCCGAAGTGCATCCGCGGTTTCACACTCCGTCGGCTGCGATCGTTCTGCAGGTAATCATGTCGATCGCTCTTCTGCTGCTGGGAGGAAATTTTCGCCAGCTTTTTTCGCTCGCCATCTTCGCGGAGTGGCTCTTCTACATGATCGCGGGCAGCACCGTCTTCGTCTTCCGCTGGCGCGATCCGGATGCCTCCCGGCCATACCGAATGTTTGGTTATCCCTTTGTTCCGGCTGTGTTTATCGCAGTCGCCGGCGCTCTTCTCTACTACACCTTCCGCTCAGACTGGCCAAACTCCTTTTATGGACTGCTGGTAATCCTGGCTGGTGTACCTGTATTTGCCTGGTTTCGCAGGCAACGTCAGGCGCAGATGGGTCCATAACTGAGACTTACCTTGGCCCTGGCCCATTTTGAACGCAGTCCTAAGAACGATATTCTGTGGTTACTTTCGGTCAAGGGCCGTGGACACGTTTACCCCCTGTCCTTTCTCCCGTAATGTGAAAACTCCAATCCCGGTCCGCTCCCTCGGCCTGGATCCCCTGGAGTTCAAACATGGCTACGTCTCGACAGGGCTTTCAGCTCGGCATTTTACCCGAGCGCAAGATCGACCGGCGCGCGCTGGCTACCGGCTACACGTTTCTCGTGTTGATGATTTTGCTTTTCATTAATATTGGACTCTTGTTTCCGGACAGAATCCAGCTGAAGGAATATCGCGTCACCGCGTTAATTCCTCTTCCAGCGATGAGGCCGGAGCCCGAGCCGATCAAAGTGAAGCCGGTGATAAAGGCAAAGCTGTTGCCCCCGGCTCCCGTATTCGAACAACCGAGATTGATCGTGCCTCACGAAGTTCATCGCGCCCTGGCTCCCGAGCCTGTGGAAGCGCCCAAGGTGGTGGTGAACCAAGTCGCCGCTCCCCAGTTGAGAATGGCTGCCGCCGGTGGAGCTCGGCCACAACTTTTACACACCGGAGAATTCTCCGGCAGTTCGGTAACTCCAACGGTGAATGCTGCAGTGCAGAAAGTGCAGACCGGAGGCTTTGGCGACCCAAATGGCTTGCAGGGCACGGGGAAGCCGAACGCCAAGCTGTACGCGGCCCAGACTGGCGCGTTTGAAATGCCCGCAGGTTCTGGGCAAGGCAACGGGTCAGGCGGAGCCAAAGGTATTAAGGGCACGGTGGCCAGCGCCGACTTCGGCAATGGCATCGCCAACGGAGGCAAAGGAGACGGCCGCAGCAGTGGGCGCGGCAGCGGAATTTCGACCGGCGGATTCGGATCGGAACAAGTGGTTCACGGCGGTCCGAAGATCGTGCAGGCTGATTCGGGACCTCCTACCAATTCGGTGGAAATCACATTCAAGCCGCAGCCGGTTTACACCGACGAAGCTCGCAGTTTGAAGCTGGAAGGCGAAGTTCTTTTGGAAGTGATGTTCGGCGCCAACGGAACATTGCATGTGAATCGCGTGGTAAAGGGCTTGGGTCATGGCTTGGATGAAGCGGCAATAGCCGCTGCTAACAAGATGCGTTTCAAGCCAGCTCTAAGGAACGGGCAGCCGATGGATTCGACCGCGATCGTGCATGTGTCGTTTCAGATGGCGTACTGAAGTGCGAAGCGTTCGGCAGTCTTTCGGGCACAAGATTTGTTTCTTGGCCGTGAATGTGCAAGGCGAATTGAGGCAATCGGTTCACGGAAATAATCGGTTGAAGACGATATCGGTATAAAGAAACCTGGAGAGAGAAAGAGTTATGCGTACTTCGAAATGGATGTTCACAGCCGCACTGCTGGTTTCGGTGAGCGCTGCCGCGCAGCAGGTCGTGGAGTCGCAACCACCCGCCCCTGCTTCTACCACGCAGATAACGCCGGGACCGGAGAGTTCGGCCGCCGCGCCACCCGCCGCTCAACCGGCGGCTGCGCCGCAAGCGTCTCCGCAGGCCACCGCACCGGCGCCAACTCCGTCAGCCCTGCCTCAACCAATCACTATGGATCAGGTCGTCGATCGCTTCATCGAGCGTGAGCACGCGCTCATGAAGGCGCTCTCCAGCCGCACGCCTGTGGTTGAAACCTATCTCCAGAATTTAAGTGCTGATGCGCAACTTGGCCCGGTCCCGAGCGACGATCATTACTTCCTTGGCCGCATGGATATGGGCGAGACCGTTGACCGCAAGGATTATTTGAAAGAAAAAGATCAGGAAAAAAGCATGCAGACCCGCCTGATGGGCGGCTTCAATAAACTTTTCAAAGTGCAATACCAGCCCCTCGGCTTTTCCTGGATGGTCTATGCCGACCGCACCGACTTTGACCGGTCGCACTACGACTTCCATTACGTGCGCCGTGAATTTCTCGGCGACGTTCGCTGCCTGGTATTTGATGTCACCCCCAAGAAGACAGCCGGCAAGGGACGCTTCCTGGGCCGTGTGTGGGTCGAGGATCAGGAGTTCAACATTGTCCGGCTCAACGGCACCTACGCTCCGGCGCCGCGAAATTCCTACTTCTTCCACATGGATAGCTGGCGCCTGAACCTGATTCCGGGCTATTGGGTCCCGGCTTACATCTACAGCGAAGAAGGCGACTTCAGCGCGGGCGTGAAGAACAAAACCGCTTTCAAGGCGCAGACCCGCATCTGGGGCTACGATCTAAAGAAAGAGGGCGGCAACGACGAACTCACGCAGATTCGCGTCGACAGCGTAAAAGATGAAACGGGCACGATGCAGGATGCTTCTCCGCTGCAGGCCGAGCGGCAGTGGCAGCAACAGGCGGAAGACAACGTTATCGAGCGCCTCACCCGCGCCGGATTGCTGGCGCCCGAAGGCGATGTCGACCACATTCTCCAGACCGTCGTGAACAATCTGGAGGTCACGAACAACATTGACCTGCCGCGTCCAGTCCGGACGCGCGTGCTGCTCACCGCGCCGCTCGAAACCTTCAGCGTGGGCAATACGATCGTCATCAGCCGGGGATTGATCGACGTACTTCCCGACGAGGCCAGCCTGGCGGCTGTGCTCTCCCACGAACTGGCGCACATCGTGCTCGGCCATAACCTGGGCAGCAAGTTTGCCTTCAACGACCGCATGCTGTTTTCCGATGATTCCACCTACAACAATTTGGGGTTCAAGCACATTCCAGAAGAAGAAACCGCGGCTGATAAGAAGGCTGTGGATTTGCTCAACAACTCGCCATACGCGCAGAAACTCGACAACGTGGGCTTGTTCCTGAAGGCGCTGCAAACCCGTGCATCTCAGCTCAACGCTCTGTTGACCACTCATCTGGGTAATCCGCTGGCACAGAATGGAACGGTTACGCGGTTGTCCGCTCTGGCCACTCACGGTCCGGCGCTCGACAACACCAAACTGGACCAGGTTGCGGCTCTTCCGCTGGGTGGACGCGTGAAGATCAATCCCTGGGACGACAAGGCAGAGATGGTGAAGACGGCTCCGGTCGCCATCACTTCGGCGCGTGACAAAATGCCGTTCGAAGTCACGCCTTTCTACCCGCGTTTGGCACGCTGGGGCGCCTCGACTACAGCGAGTCCCGCGCCGGCCACATCCGCGGCCAACTCACCCACGGGCAACTAAACAAGCTCTACTCCAAGTTGCAATAAGACGCAGGCCGGGATCCGGAATCACCTTCCGGGATACCCGGCCTTCGTTTGTCAGGCTAGTCAACCTTGTTGAGCCTTCGTGTGCTTTGGGGTTGAAGATTTGGAATTCGTCGACGCCTGCCCGGACTTGCCTTTCTTTCCAGGCAGCCCCGCCGGATTCTCGTGCGTGCGTTCGCGAAAGCTTCCCTGCATGCCGGCAGCCAGCGAAACGCTCGACTCGCCGAATTTGTCGCGCAAGCGGTCCGCGACTGCCAGGGCATCTTTCCAGCGTTGCTGCCGGCCACCTTCGAGCAAGTTGATCTGCTCCGCCTGTGCCTCGAATGACGAGGCCTGCACTCCCAGCAATCGAACCTGCCGGCCGGACTTCCAGTTCTTGCGGAACAGTATTCGCACCTGCTCAAAGATTTCGCCATCGAGTTGAGTGGGTGCAGGCAGAGTATGAGCGCGAGTGATGGTGGTGAAGTCTTTATAGCGCAGCTTGAGTTGAATGGTGCGAGTGTAGAACTTCGCTTCCCGCAAGCGGCGTCCCACCATCTCCGAAAGCCGCATCAACGTAGACTCTAGCTGACTCGCATCGGCGGTGTCTTCGTTGTAAGTGTGCTCGTGGCTGATGGACTTGGCATCCGTGTCAGCGCCTACTTCGGCATCAAACCATCCTCCAGCGTCTTCCCCGCGGGCCTTCCCCGCAAGGGCCAGTCCCCACTTTCCGAATCGTTCCTCCAGTTCAGATTCCTCCAGCCGCGCCAAGTCCCCGACTTTGTTAATTCCCAACTGATGAAGATGACTCTCCATTACCTTACCAACGCCGGGAATGGCTCGGACATCCAGGGGCGCGAGAAACTTCGATTCTTCGCCGGGAACAATCCACAACACGCCGTTGGGTTTGGCCTGCGCGGACGAAACTTTCGCAATCAGCCGCGACGAGCCAATGCCAATCGAACAATTCAACTGTGTTTCTTCCTTCATCCGCTGGTGCAGTTTGTGCGCCGCTCGCAGCGGCGGCCCATGCAGCCGCGCTGTGCCGGTCATGTCAAGATAAGCCTCGTCGATGGAAGCCATCTCCACTTGCGGAGAGAACCCTGTCAACACGTTGAAAACTTTCTCCGAGCATTCGCGATAACGCTCCGGATGACCGTCGACAAAGATGGCCTGCGGACAAAGCTTGGCGGCAGTTCGCAGCGGCAGGGCCGAGTGCACCCCGAACTTCCGCGCTTCGTAGGATGCTGCGGAAACCACTCCACGCTCGTCCCGCTGCCCCCCGACGACGACGGCCTTGCCCTTGAGCGTGGGATCGTACAGCTCTTCGACCGAGACGAAGAAGGCGTCCATGTCGACGTGAAAGATAGTACGGGCGAATGCCGGAAGGTGAGATGCAGCGGACATGCTAAACGAATTCTAGCAGCCACGCGCAGTGCTCTGAGACAGGCACATATGAAAGCTATAGTGCACAGATGGACGGGCGGCGAGGGAGGAGCTATACTGCGCCTCATGATGGACCGCACCGGGGTTACGTCACGAGCCGTTCTCTTGGGCCATCTAACGATTACAGTTCCGGTGATCGCATTCATTCCGTCCTCAATTTATTTTGGCTTGTACATGTTTGGTCCGTTTTTGTGGCCGTACTACGCATCAGCCGGATTGGCAGTTGGATGGCAACTTTACTCTACGGCCCTACCGCACTGGAAGGAATGGCTAACGAAGAAGGGCGTGGAGCGAGAGCAAACTGAAGAAACGGCGCAACGTGGTGGCCTGATCTGGCCGGGAGCAGCGACTGCGGGGGCTTTTTCCATTCATACCACGGCCGCTGTTATCTGCGGTGTTCACCTCGGTCCGTGGCTGCTTAGTCGCTGGTTCGTCTGGATACTGCCATTGCTCGGGATGTCCTCCAGTACCCCCTCGGCAGATCGCTGGCTTGAGCATTTCGAGATAGTGAGTATTGTTCCTGCGTTGGTGGTGGGCTATGTCGTTTGTCGATATCTTCGGACGCAGGCAACGTCAGCGTGGATTGTGCCCACAGTGATCCTGTGCTACAGACTGTTAACCTTTACCAATCCTCATTCCTCTGTTTTCGCATCAGATCCTTGGTCCGGCTTTTCCTATTACTTCGTGATCGAACGATTGATGCCCACTTTATACAACTTTCGTGGCTCCGATCCAATCCGCGTTGCGTTGCAAATGTCCGTCGTCGCGCCGTTTTATTCCGGCGTGGCATACAGCCTCGGAGCCCTGACTAAGAAGCACCGCGTGCTGGAAAGGCTCGTTAGAAGTTTTCTATCAGTGCCAGAAGCTGAAGTGTTTAGCCCTGAGGAAGCTGGAGTCGAGTGGGTCGGGGACACGAGGAAAGATCCCGCGCACGAAGGTCAGACTCTCACTTAGCCTGCAGTCGCAGGGTTGTAATTGCAAGAACTACACCAGCACCTTTTCCGGCACCGGCGTCACGCCCCTCGCCTGGCGTACTCGTTCGTAAATCTTCCCGTATTCGCGCGCCGAAGCGTTCCATGAGAAATCCTTGTTCATCCCATTGCGCATCAGCACCTGCCACGAAGTCTGGTCACGGAAAGCCTGCAGCGCCTGCTTGATGGTGAGTAGTAGAGCCTCGCCGTTGTACTCCGTGAACTTGAAGCCCGTGCCTTTGCCGGACCGCGCGTCCCAGGGCTCGATCGTATCGTCCAGGCCGCCGGTCGCTCGCACGATCGGCACCGTGCCGTACTTCAAACTGTAAATCTGATTCAATCCGCAAGGCTCATACTTGGAGGGCATGAGGAACATGTCAGACCCAGCCTCAATCTTGTGGGCGATGGCATTGTCGTAAGCCACCTTTACGGCAATTTTATTCGGGAATTGCTTGTTGAGGCGGACAAACATTTCTTCATATTGCTTGTCACCCGCGCCCAGAGCGACGACGATCATCTCTTCGCGCGCCAGCCGGTCCATGATCTGCGCGATCAGGTCAAACCCTTTCTGCGCCGCAAAGCGGGACACAATGCCGATCACCGGCACCTTCGGGTCTGCATTGCTTACCCCAAACGCGGTGAGCAGATCCTTTTTGCAAAGGGCCTTGCCCGCCAGATCCTGCGGGGAATATTTTGCCACGATAAACTTGTCGGCCTGCGGGCTCCATTCGTCGTAGTCCACACCGTTCAGAATGCCCGTTACAGTCGCGGCCCGGTCGCGCAGCACCCCCTCCAGTCCAAACCCGTATTCGGCGGTTTGAATTTCCTGGCTATATTTACGGCTTACCGTGGTGACGTAGTCGGAATAAGTCAGCGCGCCTTTCAGAAAATTCACCTGCCCAAAGAATTCCATCTTCGACATGGTGAACAAGTCCCAGGGAAGCATTAGCAGCGGCAGTGTCTCCGGCGGGAACAGGCCCTGGTAACCCATGTTGTGGATTGTGAATACGGTTCCCACCTCGCGGAACGCCGGATCCTCCGCATAAAGGGTGCGCAGCAACACGGGAACCAATGCGGACTGCCAGTCATGACAGTGGAAAACCTGCGGCACTCCCAGAATCTTCGTCGCTTCCAGCACCGCGCGGGAGAATAGCGCGAAGCGCTCCGCGTTATCCGGATAGTCCCCTGCCGGCGTGCCGTAAAGCGCGTCGCGATCGAAGTACTCTGGGAAGTCGACAAAGTAAAAACGTACCCCAGACTGGCTTTCCCCAGATACCACGGCCGCGAAGCGATACGTGTCGTCAAAGGGAACGGTGATGCTGCGCACCACCGTAGCTGGCTGACTCAGCTTGGTCTGACGATAGCGAGGCAGATATACGCTTACCTGATGCCCCAACGCTGCTAGAGCACGCGGCAATGCGCCCACCACGTCAGCTAACCCGCCAGTTTTCGAAAATGGCACGCCTTCCGAAGCTACGAACGCAATATGCATGAACCCCTCCCGGGCAAGACCCGCTTTTCGCGGGCGCACGATATGATGGAATATGTTGCGGGAAACTCCCGCACAAAAATGCACGCGGGCAATTTTCAGTCTATATGCCCGGGGAAAAGAGGGTCAACGTGCCGAAGGTCGTGTCCACGCGTCGTCCGCAACATAAGCCCAAGTTGGGACAGCACTTCCTTGCCGACGACAGTTTTGCCTTGCCAATTGTCGATGCCCTGGGTGACGTTTCGCAGCACACGGTGCTCGAAATCGGCCCCGGGCGGGGAGTGCTCACTTCCCTGCTGGCCAAGCGCGCGCAGCGCCTTATCGCCGTCGAACTAGACCGGGTTCTGGCCGCCCAGCTTCGTCTGCGTTTCGGCATGTTCCCCAACGTCGAGGTCATCGAGGCCGACATTCTCTCCGTCGATATCAATTCTCTGTTTGGCCCCAAGCCTGGTCTGCGGCGCCCCGGCATCGAATTCAAGCCCACTCCCGCCAAGGTGATCGGCAATCTTCCTTATTACATAACATCCGACATCCTGCTGCGCTTATTGGATTATTCCAAGTATTTTGAGACCTTAGTCATCCTGGTACAGCGCGAGGTCGCGGATCGCATTGCCGCCGCACCCGGCAGGCGGGACTATGGCCTGCTTTCCGCCACTGCGCAGCTCTATGCCCGCGTCGAGAAGCTTTTTACTCTGCCGCCAGAAGCATTCGCCCCGCCGCCCAAAGTACACTCCACCGCCCTTCGCCTCACCATGGCGCCGCGACAGCAGCAACTGGGCCTCCACACCGATGGCGATAGCAATGATGACTTCATCGACTTCCTGAAGCTTTCCTTCGGCCAGAAGCGTAAGACTCTGTGGAACAATCTCAAGTCGAACTATGCGGAACCTGATCTGCGCGCCGCCATGGCTAGGGCGAAAGTGAAACCTGCCGCCCGAGCTGAGACGCTGAGTCTGGAAGAGAGTGCAGCGCTGTTTCATGCCTTGCGAAACTCCCGCGACGGCTCGTAGCATAGCCTCAGTCAGTGTAGTGCCCGCGGACTCCAGTCGCGGGTAAGAGCCTTTTATGACCGCAACGCCGACTCGCCATCCCGCCGTTGCCGGGCGATTCTATCCCCGAGATGCTAAAGTTCTGCGCGAAGAGATTCGTAGATATCTGGCTCAGCCCCAAGAGCAAGAACTGATTCGCGCCCTGGGCTGCCTTGTCCCGCACGCAGGCTACGTTTATTCCGGCCACGTAGCCGGCGCCGTATTTGCTGCCTTGGAGATTCCGGAGCTCTGCCTCGTGATGTGTCCCAACCACACCGGCATGGGCCGTGCCTTGGCAATTATCAGCGAAGGCTCGTGGGAGACGCCTTTGGGGGATGTTCCCATCGACAGCACATTCGCCGCTGCTCTCAAGCGGCGTTGTCCCCTACTCCAAGAAGATTCCTCCGCCCACCTTACCGAGCACGCTGCCGAAGTCGAGTTGCCCTTCCTGCAATCTCTTCAGCCCAATGTCAGGTTCGTTCCCATCGCGCTGGGCACATCACGGTTTGAAGCTCTCGAGCAACTCGGAAACGCGATTGCTGACGTCATTGCGGCGCAGACCAGTCCCGTGCTGATCGTCGCGTCCAGCGACATGAATCATTACGAATCCGACGTCATCACCCGGGTGAAGGACCACAGCGCCATCGAACCAATTCTGCGACTCGACGCCCGCGCTCTCCACCAAGTGGTCACCCAGAAACATATCAGCATGTGCGGCTTCGGTCCGGCCATCGCAATGCTCACCGCAACAAAAAAACTCGGCGCGACCGGCGCCGAGCTTGTAAAGTACGCAACTTCAGGTGATATCTCCAACGACCGCGATCGGGTCGTGGGGTACGCCGGCATCATCGTTCCCGCCAGCTAGTTGTGATGCTCGTGCTCTTCGTGGTTGTGCCGCCAATTCCAGTAGTCCCGTCGTTCCTTGCGCTTTAGGCGGTCGTACTCAACGTAAGCCTCGTGCCGTTCTTCCCTCCACCGGCGGTACGCACGGTCTTCCCGGTCATCCCAGTCGTGATAGTCCTTGTGGTAAGGGTCGTAGACCCGGCGGTGCTCCCGTTCGCGTTCACGTTCTTCATGTTCCTGACCGCTGATCACAGGCTTGGCATTGGCAAGAGGTAATCCCAGCGCTGCCGTGAGCAGGATGGCGCCCAAATAGCGATATCCACGCTGCATATATTCCTCCGTTTGTAATTTTTTCGGTTTGAAGGCTTTACACTTGGACGTTAGCGGCGGTATCCAGAGAAGCCGGTATTGCCTGCGGCCCACACCGCGACGTTTCCGCCGCTTCGTTCCGCACCGTCCCTACTCCGCACTCCGAATTCGACAAAGCTTGCAGCTTCTCGCGCAATTCCTGGACCCGCGCCTGCCGTTCGTAGCACTCACTTAACCGGGCATCCGTTAATCCCAGGGGCGAGTCCAAAGCGTCCATCTGCTGGCCGAGCAAATACAGAATCTCCTGCCGCACGGCCACCCGCTCTTCGTCGCCTGTTTGCATAGCGATGCTCCTGTAAAACATAGTCTCGGGAATCACAGTACTGGGGACGCGAAGAGCCCCGTATCCGGTGGAAACTGTATTTGCGAGTGTTTGATCCTCCACCGCCAAGCGTTCCCCGGAGACCGTACGCCACCGCTAAAAATAAGTAGGGGCGGCTTTTCAGCCGCCCTTAGACCACACAAAGCAAGCTATTTATTTGTGTCCGGAGTGTGCGGGCGCGCTCGAGGTGTGTGCCGGCGCCCCAGCGCTCATGTGCCCAACTGTACCTGTCGAATGCGCCGCGGCAGAATGACTGTAGCCGCCCACATGCGAACTCGCTGCGAACGCCGGTGCCGCATGCAGTTGCACCGACCCTGTTTTCGCCAGCTGCGTGTTTAGCTGATGAAGGTTCCCGACTGACCCTCGCGGAATCCCCAGCCCCGCCGACCTACCCGTCACCACCGTGCCCATGGCAGGAACCTTCGTCCCTAATGGCGCGCCTCTACCGACTACCACGGTGCCCACCGTACGGGTCGGCGCCACTGGCGGATGAAATCCAGCGGCCGCCCCCACATAATGAATTCCGCCTCGCCATGTGTTAAAACTACCAGGCTGCCAGCCCCATCCAAACCCAGGCACGAACATCCAGTTCCCGTAGTAGTAAGGCATCCAGCCCCAGGGATACGCCGAGGCCCACATGAATCCCATGCCTGGATACCACGACCAGGCTCCATCCATAAACGGATTCCAGCCCACCCCAGCAAAGTATGGCTGCCACAATGTTCCGTAGCCAGCAACGTTGCTGTATCCGCCGTAATAGTTCAGGTCGCTATAACCGTAACCATATGGGGTCGAGTTATTCTTCGAATACTGATCGTGATACTCGAGGGCCTGTTTATCCCACTGGTCGTAGGGATCCTCTTCAAAATTCTTCGCCAGCGCCGGGCTATCGTTGTCATGCAGGTCGAAGGCAACCATTTTCTTCTTGCCCACCTTCGTCGTGTTTGACGGACCCACCACTTCCACTTCATGCTTAAAACTGGCGATTTCCGCCATGCTCGAAGAGATCGCTACCCGAAAGTGCGCCGCTTGCGTTAGGTCTACCTTCTCGCGGGAAAAATTCAGCGTCAACTCGTCGCCGCTCTTTCCCAACCAGTTGACATAGGCCTTTCCTTCCAGCAGATCCACTGCGGAAATTCGCTTGCCCGCGTCGCTCAACCCCAGCTTGCCGAACGCCACCGTCGTATTCGGTGTTATGCGCAGCGTGCTGCCATCCTCGAACTCAACTTCGGAGCGGCCATTCTCCCCTGTGCGCAGTTGCGTCCCTTGGGTGATGGGAAGATTGGCAAAGGCTCTCTCGAACCCGAGCCCCGCATTCTTATCGATCTGCACCGTGCCTTGGACGTCGCTCAAGCGAACGATGCGTGCCTGCGATTCAGCCGAGGCGGGCAGCGCAAAAAACGCGCAAACCAGCGCCGTTCCTACCATCGCGTACATTTGTGGCTTGTACATTAGCAGCCTCCCAAAGTCTGTCGAATAGCTCCGAGTCCGCACTCAGCCGGTCCGTATCAGGCCATCGCACCTTCCAGCACCGAGATTTAGGGCAGGGTTAGCTTATTCTTAGACAATCCCTGACTATTAGAACACGCCACCGAGGCGGTAGTTGTCTCCAAATCGTTAATGCCCGGCGGCCAACGCTCCACCCCCCATCTGGATCAACTCCTGCGCCCGAGCTCGTACTACATTCAATACCGAAACATCCTCAACAATTTTCAGCAGAATTGGTGCTACGCCTTGTATCTCGCTCAATTCGTTATTCTTGGCCTGCACTTCCATCCGCTTCAATTCCTCGTCCAGCGCCAATTTTTGGTAGCGATGGTAGTAGGCCAGCCGCCGTCCGTATTCCAGGGTCCCTGCCATGCCCTGAAACAGAGCAGTCAACTGTCGCACCGCCTCCACTTTCGAATAGTTGTAACGCGCCGTGTTGGATCTCTGGCCATCTTGATAGCTCAATACCTTCGCTCCAGTAAACGCCAGCTTATCGTTGCCGGAGTCGATCTTGCCCGCGAAATACTGTGCTTGTTTCGCCCAGTCAAAGATCCGCTCGCGATTCCCGTCCGAGACTTCGAATTCCGCTCGGTAGATTTGCTCGTCCGAGTCTTTTGCTACTTTCCCAGTGCACTCATAGCGAGCGTGTCCGTTCATGTCAACAGCAATGGAATAGTGCTCGGGCGTGGATTGCGGAAAATCCAGGGTGAACGTAACCGTAGGGGTTGAAGTTGTCGTACTGCTCGGGGTCTGCTGGGAGACCATGGGCTCCGCCAGTGCGACCAACGCCAACGCTCCAATCGCAGCCGCGCGAATCCAAAACGCTCGAATCAGTGAAGCCCACGTTATCACCGGGTAGAGACTCCCTGCCTGGCAAGCGTACCCGCGGTGTGCAGATGACAGATCGCAATTGCCAGCGCATCTGACGCATCCATGGGCTCCGGAGGCTCCGCTAATCCCAGCAGACGGGTCACCATATGCTGCACCTGCTGCTTTTCAGCTCGCCCATATCCCACCACTGAAGACTTGATCGTCAGTGGCGAATATTCTGCCACTTCGAGCCCCGCCGTGGCTGCAGCCAGCATCGCCACCCCGCGCACCTGCCCCAGCTTCAATGCCGACTTCACATTCAGCGCGTAGAAAATCCCTTCAATCGCCACTTCGTCGGGACGATGCTCCCCGATGAGCGCGCCGAGCCCGTCATAGATGCGCGCCAGCCGCCGCGCCAGCGGGTCCCGCGGCGAAAGCTTGATCGCCCCGCAGGTCACGCACACCAGCCGCCCCCCGGCATGCATCTCCACCACGCCGTACCCGGTGTACTCCCCGCCGCAATCAATCCCCAGTACTCGCATGTCAGTGCAGTGTAGCGCGGAAACGGCGTAGATCATAGAACCGCAATGGCGTATTGGGAAAGCACTCCTCCGCTGGGCTCAGAACCTAATCCATCTGGAATGCATCCATAGCTTCCATGAGAATGCCTTGTGACGAAGCGGTGATGCAATCAGCGAACGCCAAAGTTCCGCACCGACCAGAGACGGGGACTTGGATACTCGCCGCAACTATTCTCGGTTCCAGCATGGCTTTCATCGATGGCACAGTCGTCAATGTCGCTCTGCCTGCGCTCCAAGCTGGCTTTCACGCAAGCGTGGTGGACGTGCAGTGGGTAGTCGAGTCTTACGGATTGCTTCTGGGTGCGTTGATTCTAGTCGGCGGATCTTCCGGGGACTTGTTTGGCCGCCGCTTGATTTTTGTCGCGGGTGTGTCGATTTTCGCCGTGGCTTCCGCGGGTTGCGGCGTTGCCTCGAACATTAATCAATTGATCATCGCGAGGAGCATTCAAGGGGTGGGAGCTGCTCTCCTGGTGCCCGGCAGTCTTGCGATTATCAGTACGTCTTTCGACCAGAAGAGCCGTGGCCAGGCGATCGGCACGTGGTCGGGCTTTACCGCAATCACCACCGCCATTGGACCGGTTCTTGGCGGATGGCTGGTCGGACATGCTTCCTGGCGGTGGGTCTTCTTCATGAATCTCCCTCTCGCGGCGGCCGTGATCATCATTTCGTTTCGCTACGTTCCAGAGAGCCGCAGCCCCACTGCCGGACGAGTGGATTGGCGGGGAGCAATTCTTGCGACCGCCGGATTAGGCGGTTCGGTCTACGGCTTCATCGAATCGGTGAACCTGGGTTGGAGAAATCCCCTGGTTTTTGGGAGCTTGCTCGTTGGATTCGGGTGTCTGATTGCGTTCGTGTTCGTCGAAGCCGTCGTCACTGCACCGATGCTGCCGCTCACTCTGTTCAAATCCCGCAGCTTCAGTGGCGCGAACCTGCTTACCCTGCTTCTATATGCCGCAATCGGAATTTTCTTTTTCTTGTACCCGTTGAATCTGATCCAAGTCCAGGGTTACTCCACTACCGCAGCCGGCGCTGCGATCCTGCCCTTGATTCTGCTCATGTTCTTGCTTTCCCGCTGGTCTGGCGGACTTGTCGCCCGCTACGGCGCAAGAGGTCCGCTGGTGATTGGCCCCACCCTTGCCGCTTTGGGCTTCGTCCTGTTCGCGCTGCCTTCGGTCGGAGATCGCTATTGGAAGGCGTTTTTTCCGGCGGTGATTGTTCTCGGATTCGGCATGGCGGTTACGGTAGCCCCTCTCACTACTGTGGTGATGAATTCGGTCAATCAAGAGCGGGTCGGCGCGGCTTCTGGAATCAACAATGCAGTGGCGCGTGTAGCCGGCGTCCTGGCTATAGCAGTTCTTGGGATTGTGATGGTGAAGGCTTTTGGTTTTCGACTAAACCACAGACTGGCTCGCTTCTCGCTGTCGCCCGCCATTCTGCATGATCTTCAAATAAACGAGATCAAACTCGCCGGCTTGCAGGTGCCCGATGATCTCGATCCCGCTACAAAAACCTCCATCAAGGAATCCATTGAGGAAGCATTTGTATCTGGATTCCGAATTGTCATGTCAATTTGCGCATGCCTGTCGTTGGCAAGTGCTGCGGTCGCATGGCTTACGATTCCGAAGAGACGCGTTCGCCCTAAGCTGGCCACGTTGGACTCTTGATTCAGGGCAGATCTCAAGCGATGGCCCCTGGGTGGCCGGCATACCGGACACTGCATCCAAGGGATATCTGCGCACCGTGTGCGGTTACTCTTTGTCCAGATATTCGCCGGGAACATCGTCCTCCGGCACTTCATGCGTGCGGACTTCCTTCTCGTCCTCATTCCCTGCGCTCTCCACGCCGCTGACAACGTCGGCCTCGAACGCGTTGCCTTCCTCGATCAACTCGTCCACACTCTCCGAACCCGCACGTTCGACGTTCGATAATCCCTGCAAATCTCCCGATTGCCCCGCCGTCCGCGCCCTTCGTCCTGGGGGAGAAAATGCTTCCCTCCCCAAGTTCTGACTCCCCGCCGGATTCCGTTTCCCGCGGACACTGGTCTTCTTCGCACCAGCTTTCTTCTTGCCGAGGGCTTTCGTTTTCGCCTCCGCCTTTTTCGTCTTTTTCCTCTTTGGAGATAGCTTCTTCTTAGCCAATTTCTTTCGGGGCGTGCTCTTAACTGGCCTCCCCTTTTTAGCGACAGGCTTCCTCAACTTTGCGCGCTTTTTCCTGGTTTTCTTGTTGGGCATATGCGCAGTCTACCACCGGCAAATCCTTACTCCCAAACCTGAGCCGCAACCGATTGTCACCTGCATTTTATTCAGGGCTGGCATCGACTCAGTACACATCCATCTAACTCTCAGAAACGTGCCCTGGGTTTCGCTCATGCCTCGTGCAAGAGGATTAGCTATTTCCATACACGGGCACGGCAGCGCCATGAATTAATCGCGCATCGTCGCTGCACAAAAACAGGATTACACGTGCAATTTCCTCTGGCTTCGGCCATTGCGCAAAATCAGCGTTGGGCATTGCTCTTCGGTTCGCCGGGGTATCGATGATGCTGGGTAGAATCGAGTTCACCCGCACGCCGGACCCCTTAAGATCTGCCGCCAGCGAATCAATCATCGCCACCGCGGCGGCCTTCGAAGCGGCATAGGCGGCAGCGCCGGCCGCGTGGTCAAGCGCTGCTTTTGACGCAAGGCTTATGATCGCTCCCTGTTTTTGCTTTAGCATTTCCGGAACTACTGCGCGCAAGAGTGTGTATCCCGCCCGCAAATTCAACGTCAGCATCTGATCGAAAACCTTAGGATCTGTCTCCCACAATTTCATGCCTCCAGCGTAGGCTCCGACTGTGTTCACCATCACATCCAAATGTCCGTACTCTGCAACAACTTTTTGGACGAGCTCCCCCACCCCAGCCGGATCGGTGACATCTACACGGTGCCCCGCAAGTGAGGAGATGCTCGCGGCGCTGATGGCCTTCAGGTCATCCCATTCTTTCTGGTCGCGATAAGTAACCACTACCTTGGCGCCTTCCTCGAGGAACGCCAAACTCACGGCGCGTCCCAATCCGCCCGTTCCGCCGGCGACAAGCGCCAACTTCCCTGAGAATCTCTTATTCATCCGTCCTCCTTTCGGTCCTTTTGGAATTGGTCTCGAGGGCGCCGTCACTTCTTGTCTGGCTCCTTTGGATCGTCTTTGGCCTCGACATAGTGAGTGTCGGTTGGACCGTAGCCCGAAATCTCCACAATCACAGCGTTGGCATCCGTCCGTGCGAAATGATTGTCTCCGCCCGGTTCGGAGTACACGCTTCCCGGCGGAAGTGTCTTCAGCAACTTCGCATCGAAATGATTGCCGTAGCCGAAGTGCCATTCGCCCGAAACCACAGTTGCCACCCGATCGTCGCGGTGTGAGTGTGCCTGGATCGTGGTGTGGGCGGGCACGAACAACAAAATCGTATAGAAGCCCACTTTTGAAGGATCGCCAAAGACCACCTTCGTATGAACCCCCGGCAGACCGGAGCTCCCAATCTGGTTGTTGTCGAGCGGGCTGGCGCGGATCTCCGACGGGGTCGTGCGCATCTCGCTAAGCGATTGAGCGGTTACGGCGGAATGTGTTGCGATACAAACGGCAATGATCAGAAATCTCTTCCACATGAGCCGGGTGGACACGGAGCACCTCTTTCGTTTCGATCTACTGTGCATCTGAGCAGGGACCTGCCGACCAACCGAGCGTGTGACATCGTAAGCGCTAGAGAAACTTCTGCAGCGCTTCAGTCGTTTCCTTGGGACTTTCTTCCAGCACCCAGTGCCCGGTGTCCTTCAGCACGACAACGGTTACATTCGACGCGACCAATTTCATTTGCTGCGCGAGTGCATCCCCAAGCGACTTCTCGCCGCCGATTACCAACACTGGCATCGTTAGCCGGGCCTGAGAGAGCTGAGCGAAATCCTTTGCCGCCTGTTGGAAGGAGACGAAGTAGGCCCAGCCAGCATGCATGCGACCGGGGCGGGCATAGGCTGCGATGTAAGCCTCTCGATCCGCTTTAGGAAGGGAGCGGTTCTTATCAGCGGCAAGATCATTCCAGAAGTACTCGAAGTATGTACGCTCCCGACCTTGAACCAGCGCTTCCGGCGTGGGTCCGTTAAAACGAAAGTGCCAGATGGCCGGATTGTTGTAAACGGCTTCCCACCCGGCCACACCCGGTAGGAATGCGTCCATCACAACCAACTTTTCCACTTCCGCCGGGAATTGCGCCGCGTAGGCATACGCGACCATAAGGCCGATGTCGTGCCCCACCACTTCTGCTTTCTGAACACCGAGCGACTTAGCGAGGTCATGAATTCGAACGGCAGCGTTCTTCATGTCCAGCCCATCATTCGGAATCGCGGAGTCGCCAATGCCGGGTAGGTCTGGCGCAATTACCGTGAAACGCTGCGCGAGAACTGGGATGATTGGTCTCCACATGAGAGAAGTCTCGGCATAACCGTGCAGCAGAATGAGCGAGGAGCCGTGGCCAGCAGTCAGGTAGTGCAGCTTAACACCACCGATTTCTGCGTCGCGCGCGGAAATACCGCTATCTGCAACCGCCGCCGTCGCAGCAAGCGATGCAGAGAACAAAACAATAAAACCAACGAAAGTTGTTCTGAGAGATTTTCTTAATACGCATTTCATAAAGGAACTCCTGACGAATGAGATTGGGTAAACCTCGGCGGCATGTCCATCTTTTCTTCAACATCTGAGTAACGGTAAGAATGTGGCAGCCAATTTCATCCGCCTGAAAGATGTTCAGGAGTTCGCGCGGGTGGCGCAGACCAGCAGCGTGTTGGGCTCCGGCGCCATCAGATCAAGCGCAGATTTCATCAAGGGAATTCGATCACGACCGGCGTCGGCGACGCACCCGGTCGGGACGGATGACCCGAGGCGGCTTTAGTTCACTGTCCTGACTTCGCGTACGTCAGTGCGACGAACGTCATTCCACTTCAAAATCGGCTATGCGAGTTTTGCTCGAGTTTCCGACTGAATCGACGGCTCGCAACTGCAAGCGATATCCTCCCGGCGCAAGAGAAGCCACGGGTAGCTTTAGTCCCAGAGGAATAACTGGATCTCCAGCCTTCCCCTTGGGAGTGCGGTCACCGATGTGA
>WNFC01004408.1_pt1 | contig 23730 bp, 17 predicted proteins | sample 5400541 | NCBI WGS metagenome assembly WNFC01 (sample SAMN13153342, study PRJNA577476) | soil metagenome | isolation source: 120 cm saprolite under Douglas fir tree site 2 hole 2 replicate 1 | place: USA:California | collected 2015-04-18
TTCCTCCGACCAGAAACGCAGACAACCAATCTGGTGTTCAAGCTCCTAACCAAGGAACCGCTCGTGGTCGTGTTACCAAGCGATCACCGCCTCGCTTCGCATGAGGCGATCAATCCACAAGACATCGCGGGCGAGACATTCATCAGCGTGTCGAATACGGCTCCAGTATTGCGGGTGGTCATCGACGATTACCTGAGGCGGTCCGGCATTGACATCAAACCGGATCACGAAGTGGACCATCTGGCAATGGCGGTCTCCTTGGTCGCATCAACGCGCGGCGTAGCGCTGCTACCGGCCTACGCACGGAATCTGCTTCCCAGATCCGTGATCAGCCGCCCCTTGCGGGGGGATGTACCCACGATTGATCTGGTTGTCGGCTACAGCAAGACGAATACGTCTCCGATCCTGAAGCTATTCCTCTCGAGAATTGATGACTTGATAGCTCGCGTGTCGAAGAAGACCCATTGAAATCAGAGCGTGTCACATCGAATCAGGACCGCGCGATGGCCCTCGGCGCCACGGACTGCATCGTGGCCTCCATGGCGCCAGGTTGAACAGCGGGAGGGCGTCCAGGATTGCCGTCAGTGGTCTAAGCAGGCGCAGCCTCAACCCAGCTGGAGCGTACAACTACGACGCCCAGTTACTACTTCCGAAGTACCAGCTTGCCGGGCGCCCAGCGATCTCGCCGCGCCTTCGCCAGCGACCGCAGCCGCGCCGGCTGCGGCGCGACGTTTAGTAATCGAGATGCTCGGGCACCCGACGCTTCTTCTGTTGACGACGCGCTACTACAGGTATATCCCCGAACCTGACACGAACGGATGAGACGCTCCGCGCCAAGCAGCTTCGGCGGAGAGCCTAAAGGACCTGCGCCGAGCGAAAGGAGGATGCCGGATCCGGCGCCCCGGTCGACTGGACGTATCGTGATGGAGACGCGTCGCGAGGAGGAGAAGCCATGCAACGGCTGAAAGCTCTGCTCGTCGGTATGGGAAGCCTTGTTCTTGTAGTGCTCTTCCTGTCGCCTGCCGTCGCGATCGCCCAGCAGGCGCCTCAGTATCCGCTAGACGACAAGCTGGCGAACGAGCCGGCGCCCTGGACGGTGCCCGGCAAGTGGGGCAAGCGCGGCAACTGGGGTCGGTGGGGAGAGCAGGACAAGCGCGGGATGCTCAACTACATCACCCCCGACATGATCGTAAAGGCGGCGGGGTTAGTGAAGCAGGGAAAGGTGTACCCCCTCGGAGAGGAGCTACACGCGGATGTTCCTCGGGTGATCACGCCTGCGCGGGTTGGCATCCAGGTCATCCAGGAGCGCGACGGGTATGATCGCATCGCCGCGAAGTCCGGGGACTTCGACGCGAAGCGTTACCAGGGCGCGGCCAGCTTCACCTTCATGCACAACCATACCGGTACGCACTTGGACACCTTCGCGCATATCTACCGGGAGAACGCTCTATACAACAACATGCCGGCGCCGAAGCCGGACGGCACGGCGCATGGCGATGCGGCGAGCGTCCTGTATATGGCCGGGCGTGGGGTCCTGCTCGATGTCGCCCGGTACAAGGGCACTGACCCTCTCCCCGTCGATTACTGGATCAGCCTGCAGGATCTCCAGAACACCGCGAAGGCGCAAAACGTCGAGATCCGAAAGGGCGACATCCTGCTGGTCCGGACGGGTTGGCGGAAGACGTGGGATGAACCCGATGCCGCCGGGCGTCTCGACGCCGCGCACAGCAAGTGGCATCAAGCACAACCGGGTGTTGGGCCCGATTGCCTGAAGTTCTTGAACGACATGGAGATCGTGGCCATCGGTTCGGACAACGCGGCGGTGGAATGGGGATTCCCCGTGAACCCGAAATACACGAGAAAGGCCTTCGGCTTTCTCGCGCTGCCCCTGCATACCGATTTCATCTGGAACCGGGGGGCCTACATCATCGAGATCCTTAACCTGGACGAGCTGGCCAAGGACCGGGCGTACGAGTTCCTCTTCGTCCTCGGCCCGCTGCTGTTTCGTGGTGGCATCGGCGTGCCGGTCAATCCCATCGCCATTCGGTAATGTGCGAATCGCGGGCGGGGCGTCCAGCGTGACGCTCCGCTCGCCGCGTTCCCCCTGGACGGCGCTATGACACAGACGCGGCTGGCCGTCACCCTACGCGGGGTGAAGAAATCGTTTCCTCTGGGTAATGGCAGGGCCCTGGAAGCGCTCAATATCGGGGAGTGGGCGCTGCCGGCCGGCGGGTGTACGGTCATGACGGGGCCAAGCGGTTCGGGCAAGACGACGCTCCTCAACCTCATCGCAGGCGTTTCGGTGCCCACGGCGGGGACGATCTTCGTCCACGACACGGACCTCTTCGCCTTGCCCGAGCCGCGGCGCGACCGCTTCCGGGCGCAGCACGTCGGCTACGTCTTCCAGACGTTCAACTTACTGTCGGCCTTCAGCGCGCTCGAGAACGTCATGCTCGCCATGATGTTCGCCGACGCCATCCCAAGACCCCAGCAGCGCCAGCGCGCCGGCGAGATCCTGTCCCGGCTGGGGCTCGGCGCGCGTCTCTCTCACAAGCCGCAGCATCTGTCCCGAGGGGAGCAGCAACGAGTCGCGATCGCGCGCGCCCTGGCGAACAAACCCCCGTTGATCCTGGCGGATGAGCCGTGCGCCAGTTTGGACGCCGCCACCGCTACTGAGGTGCTCGAAGAATTCCTGACTGTCTGCCGGGAGGACGGGAAGACTCTGTTCATCGTCTCACACGACGAGGTTGTGCTCGGCGCCGGTGATCAGGTCGTCGACATCACGGAGATCAACCACCCCGGGTACCGGCAGGATGCTGCGTGAGCGTCGGGGCGTACGTTTGACGGTCCTTACGGTCGCCTTGAGGTCTCTCCGGGGGCGCTTCGTCGCGAGCGCCTTGACGGCCCTTTCTATTGCGCTAGGGATCAGCCTGGTCATCGCCAGCGTTCTCCTCTCCCGGGGTATCAAAGAAGGCTTCCTCGAGGGCACGACCGACTACAGCCTGGTCGTGGGCGCCAAGGGAAGCCCGACGCAGCTCGTGCTGAACGTCGTCTTTCGCATGGACGTGCCGACGCCTAACATCTTCTACCGCTCCTATCGACAGTTGCTGGACGATCCCCGGGTCGAGGTCGCCGTCCCGGTCGCTCTGGGAGACGCGTACCAAGGATTTCGCTATGTGGCGACAACCGGCGCGTACTTCGCGGCCTTTCCATGGCGGCGGAAGGTCTTCGCCGTTTCCAGCGGAAGGTTCTTCCGCGACGATGCCCCCGAGCAGCCGACCTACGAGGCCGTGGTCGGCGCCGAAGCGGCGCGCCGGACGGGCCTCCGGGTCGGCGATCGGTTCTACGAGGGCGAGGAGATGGCCGAGTATCCCCTGGCGGTGGTCGGGATCCTGCGATCGACCGGCAGCGCGGATGACCGCGCGATCTTCTTCACCCTGGCGAGCTTCTGGGAGATGAATGAAGTCTCCAGGAAGATGAAGATCAAGCCGCTCACCGCCGTCCTCGTTCGGCCCAAGCGTATGTCGGACTTGCCGAGCCTGCACCGAGGGCTCAATGTCTCAACGGAAACTCAGGCGGTCTTCCCCAGCGCGGTCCTGCTCACCATCTTCAACCTTCTCAGCCTGGCGGAGGAGGTTCTTACCATGATCCTGACAACCGTGGTCATCGTCGTGCTGCTATACCTGTTCATCTCGATGTACAGCGCCACGCTGGAGCGAAAACGGGAAATCGCCACCATGCGCGCCCTGGGCGCCAGACGGGCGACCATCCTGGGCATCGTCCTGCTGGAGTCCTGCGCCCTCGCGGTGATCGGGGGCGTGGCAGGGATCCTCGGTGGACACGGCGCTGCCTACCTCGGCGCGTCCCTACTCGCCGCGAGGGGAGGACTGGTCACGAACCTCTCCCTGGTCAGCGCCCTGGAGCCAGTGGTCTTCGCCAGCGTCATCTTCCTGGGCGCGCTGGCGGGGCTGCTTCCCGCGGTGCTGGCGTATCGAACGGAAGTGGCGGAGAATCTTGCGCCACTTTCTTAGGGCAGGGGTGATGCGCAGACTCTACGCGACGGTCGGGGTGGCTCTCTGCCTAGCGTGCGCGCACCTCGGTCCGTCGGCATACGGAGAGGAGATTCCCCGGCTGACGTTCGCCCAACTGGTGGACTCGATCAGAGCGAATTTCGAGGTGACCCAAACGATCAAGTCCTACAGCGGAAAAGAAGTCGAGATCCAGGGATTCATCATTCCCGCCGGCCCGCCCGATCTGTCGTTCTTCTTGCTGAGCCGCGTCTCCGCCATGGGCAATTACTGCTGTGAGGTGCCGGTCGGCCAAGACGAGACGGTATACGTGTATGCGGCAAAGGGGGTGAAGATCCTCTACGATCCTCTGCGGGTCTACAAGGTCCGCGGCGCCTTTGAGGCGGGTCCGTACACCGACAGAACCTACGGCATCAGCCTCTACCGGGTGCGTAACGCCCGGGTGGAGGAGGCCGTTGGCGCAAGAATCTTCAAGCTAGGGCAGACGACGACTCCTGGCTCGAATAAATAGAGCGCCGCAGAGCACGGAGAAGGTCGCCGGTTTGAAACGCGGGCCGGGTTCTCCGGACCTTGTGTACGAATCGCGAGCGTTCGGACCGTCGACACATCGCCCTTATCCACACCGTCCCCACGCGGGGCTAAGGTTGGCGCGCTCTTCGGCGCGGAGAGCTGCCGACTCGCAGGAGGCGCTGCAATGGAGTGTCCCCGGTGCGAGAACGAGAATCGACCCGCCGCAAAGTTCTGCGATGGGTGCGGATGCCGTCTGCCGCGACTCTGGCCCTGGCCCCAGGTGATCATCCGTCCCCGCGCCGACCACGGGCGCGCCCGACGGAAGCGCCGTCCCAGCAGGCAACGCGAGATCGCTGCCGTGGTCATCGTCATTCTTATGGGAGCCGCCATCGTCACCGGTATCGTCATTGGCAGTCCACGCTGGCGGATGATCATCGCCTCCTGGCGAGACAGTTCTGCAGCGCGGTCCGCAATGGTGTCGCCTCTGACCATGACCCTTGCTGAGCGAGCGACTTGGCCGACCGTGAGCGCTGGCGACGCAGTCCGTGGCGAGCCAGCCGCGAATCCCTTGGTCGGAAGTACCAGCGTGGCGGGCATCCAGCCTCAGTCCGCTCGCCCCGACAGGCTTGAATCGCAAGAAGCCTCAGCCCTATCTGCGAGAAGTACGGCGCGGCTCAGTGCCCCGCAGCAGGGGCGGTCAGGACCGATTCCACCGAACTCCGCACAAGCATTGGACCCGACGCACCCCACGGTCGGATCGCCGACCAGCGCTCAGGCTGATAACACACAAGTCATGGCTAACTTTCTCGTCGCGCGACTCGGCCGGGACCCGGCGTGGCGAACAGCACTGGTCAATGCCGATTCCCATGCGCCCGACAGTCCCGAGTTCGTCTTCTGGCATCGTGTGGCCGCTGCCATCCGAGATGGGAGCACTCGACCGCGACAATGACTTCACGTTGAACGGGAGGGCCCGGCGATGATGCTCTGAAGGCTCCTGCTACTCCTGGCATCTTATCTCGTTCTCGTGTGGCGACCGGAATAGGACACTCCCCAACGAGCGCGACGGCGTCATCGTGGGAGCCGACGCCGTGGCGAGCGGTCCAGCGGGCGGGACCCACGACTTTCCCATCACGATTGAGGCCGCCCGCCAACTCGGCATTCCGGGTCCGTGAATGTGCCGCCCATCATCTACGAGCTCATGGACCTCTACCCCCAGGGCAGCGCGGGCCGGCCATCGGTCCTCTACGTACCTACCCGCCGTGACCGAGGCTCCCCGCGTGAGTCGACCGGCTCGCCGCCGGCCCGTGCGCCGGAAGAGAAGTAGCGGCGAGCGCACTCCCCCCGCTCATGGTTGCTTATCGTTGCTACCGGGCGTAGCGTCAGTGTTCGCGGCGCTGAAGTAGAGAGCAGCTGGAAGCAGCAACGCACCAGAACGCCGGGGATTTGGCGGGATGTGTAACGGATGGAATCCGTAGAGGCGTTGCGCCGGCGCCTTGTTAACCGGACGCGGAACGGCAGGCCCTGATGCAGAGGCGAAATAGCACGCTACGTACCGCCCCCGATCTGAGCCGCCGTGATTTGCTGAAGAGCGGCATCGCCGGCGGCGCCTGGCTGCCCCTTTTCAGGCCGGCGTCGCTTCTCGCCGGGGAGGTGGGGCCGGCCAAGCGAGGTGGAATCCTACGCGTGCGAGGCTGGGATCCGCCGCATTTCGACCCGCACCTGACGCGTAATTTCATGACGATGACGACCCTGAGCTTTGTCTACAGCAAGCTGTTGCGCCACAAAGTGGGGGCGGAGGTGCCGCCGGGCACCTTCGCCGTGGAGCCCGACCTGGCCGAACGCTGGGAGCAGCCGGACGACACGACCTACATCTTCCATTTGCGCAAGGGGGTGCGCTGGCACAACAAGCCGCCTGTCAACGGCCGTGAGCTGGTGGCCGACGACGTCAAGTTCACCTACAACCGATTCCTCACGGTCAAAGGGAACCCTGAGCGCTACCTTCTAGACTCGGTAGACCGGGTCGAGGCGGTGGATCGCTACACCGTGAAGTTCGTCCTCAAAGAGCCCTATGTCTGGTTGCCTCACAAGCTGGCCAACGCGCTCTGCATGTGGATCGTCGCTCCCGAGGTGGTGGAGAAATACGGCGATCTGAAGAGACCCGAAACGGCCATCGGCACCGGACCCTTCACCCTGGAACGCTATGAACGGAACGTGAAGGCGAGCTTCAGGCGCAACCCGCTGTACTTCCGCTCCGGTCAGCCTTCCGTGGATGGCGTCGAGTGGCTGATCGTCGAGGACGAATCGACCGGGTTGGCCACGTACCGCACCGGGCAAATCGACGCCGGGCCATTCACCTGGTGGGCGGTGCGCCAGCCAGACCTGGGAGCGCTGAAGAAAAGTCACCCTCACCTGATCTACCAGGATTTCCTGGGCAACATGGTCTACGCCCTTTCGTTGCGGAACGATCAAGCTCCCTTCACCGACGTGCGGGTGCGGCGCGCCATCTCGCGCGCCCTCGATCGCCAGTCGATCATCGAGTCCGTGTGGATCAGGGGCGAGCCGAGCGGGGCCGTGCCCCGTGGCCTGAGAGAGTGGTCGCTGCCCGTCGACCGGCTCGGCGAAGGAGCCAAATACTATCGATACGATCCGCAAGAGGCCAGGCGGCTGCTCGCAGAGGCTGGCTACCCCAACGGCTTCAAGACGCAGCTCACGGTCACGCCCGGCTACGGCACTGATCTCATCGATGCGGTGCAGCTGGTGCTTGGCTATCTCAAAGAGGTGGGAATCCAAGCGGAGCTGAAGCTGCAGGAATACGGCGCCTATCAGGCGACGACGATCCAGGGCAAGTTCGAGGGCATGACGATGGGCCCCTTCGCCGTCGCATGGGACCCCGATGACGCCCTGTACGGGCCGTATGTCCCGGACCAACCGCGCAACCGTGGACACGTCAACGACGCCAAGCTGACGGCGATGATCAAAGAGCAGCGTCGGCTGAAGGACCTGGAGGCGCGCAAGAAACTCGTCTTCGAAATCCAGCGATATATGGCGGACCAGCAGCACTACGTGTGCGTGGCCTCCCCCATGTACTCCGGCTCGTGGCAGCCGTACGTGAAGAACCATTCCCAGAATCCCACGTTCGACTACGGCAGCCGCGTCGCGGCCCTGTGGCTGGAACGGTAACCGCTCACGGAAGCCGCGTGTCGTTCGGCGTAACCGGCAAGTCCTATCGCATCCGACCGCCGGCGCCCCGGAGCCGCGGGTCCAGCACGTCGCGCAGCGCATCGCCCAGCATGTTGAACCCGAAGACGGCCAGAGAGATGGCGAGCCCTGGATAGATCGCGATCCACGGCGCCTGGGAGAAGAACGACCGCCCGGATCCCGACAGCATGCCGCCCCACGAGGGGTAGGGTGGGGGCACACCGAAGCCGAGGAACGAGAGGGCCGACTCGGCGAGGATGAAGGCGCCGAGCCCGATGGTGGCCCAGACGATGATCGTTGCCGCCACGTTGGGCAGGATATGGCGCACCATGACCCGCACGTGCCCGGCGCCCAGGGCCCGGGCCGCCTCGATGTAGACGTTCTGCGCGACGCTGACGGTGGCTCCGCGGACGACGCGGGAGGCGTTGGCGGCGCCAAAGAAACCCAGGGCGAGGATGATGTTCAGGAGCCCCGGTCCCAGCACGGCCATGATGGAGAGGATCACGACCAGGAAGGGGAAGGACTGCCAGGCGTCCACCACCCGCTGCACGCAGAGATCGTACTTCCCGCCCAGGTAGCCGCTGGTGATCCCGATGCTGGTGGCCAGCACATTGGCGATGAGGACGGCGCAGAAGCCGACGGTGACGGAGATCCGGGCGCCATACACCACCCGGCTCCAGATGTCCCGGCCGAGATTGTCGGTGCCCATCCAGAACTGAGCGCTCGGCGGCTTCATGCGGGCTCCGCGGATGGTCTCGTCGTACGTGTAGTGCGCAATGTACGGCGCGAAGACAGCCATGACGATCATGACCAGCACGATGGCGCCTCCGAGGGCGCCGAGCGGCTTCCGGCGGCAGAAGCGCCAGATCGCGTGAAGCAGCGGCGTCACGGCGACCGCCTGGCGCGGCACGTCCGCCTGGGTCGAGCGCGAGGCCAGGGTCTCGACGTGATCCGCCATGGCATCAGTACCGGATACGCGGGTCGAGGTACGCATAGCATGCGTCCACCGCGAGGTTCATCAGGACCACCACGGAGACGATCACGAGATTGACGCCCTGGATGACGGGATAGTCACGCTGGTTGATGGCGTCGAAGAGAAAGCGCCCCATGCCGGGCAGCCCGAAGATCGTCTCGAAGATCACCGTGCCCCCGAGGATCTGCGCGATCTGGATGCCGAGGACGGTGATGACCGGGATGAGCGAGTTCTTGAGGCTGTGCTTGAGCACGACGGCGCTCTCGCGCACCCCCTTGGCCCATGCCGTGCGCACGTAGTCCTGGCGGAGCACCTCGAGGAGCTGGGCCCGGGTCAGGCGCATGATCGCGGCGGAGGAGGCAATGCCGAGAATGAAGGCGGGGATGATGAACTGCGAGACGTGCGCCCACGGGTCGACGCTGAACTCGGTGAACTGGATGGGCGGGCTCCAGTTCCACCAGAGTGACGGCAGAAGGATGACCATGGTGGCGATCCAGAATCCGGGGACCGAGAGCCCGACGATGGCGAGGCTGCGGGCGACGTAGTCGGCGAGGGAGTCCTGGCGGATGGCGGCGAGGATGCCGATGGGCAGCGCGATCGAGACGGAGAAGAGGAGCGCGAGGAGGCCGAGCTTGAGGCTCACGGGCAGACGCCGGCCCAGCTCCTCGAGGACGGGCCGCTTCGTCCACAGCGACTCGCCGAGCTCGCCCTGGACGACCCGGCCGGCCCACTCGAAGTATTGGATGTAGATCGGGCGGTTGAGCCCGAGCTTGGCCCGAAGGTCTTCCAGGTCCTTCCCGTAGGCCCGCTCCTCGAGCATGAGCTGCACCACGTCGCCGGGGATCATGCGCGGCAGAGAGAACACGACGAGGGACGCGAGGAAGAGCGACGAGGTCGCGATCAGCAGTCGCCTCAGGACGTACTTGCGCATTCGTCTAGAGCAGCGCCCCGGCTTTGCCGGGACGCGCCGAGCGCTCGGGGGTCTGGGAGGCCATTTCGAGGCTCCTCATCGATCGACTCCTGTGGGCCGTCGTGTGCTTACCGGTCGATCCAGAGCGCCGCGGCGCGGTTCCCGTAGTCGAAGCTGGGGTTCGAGGCGTAGTTCTTCACAGACGGTTGCCACGATCCCGTGAACATCGGGGAGTACAGATACACGTAGTACTGCTGCTCCGCGGCGTACCGCTGGATGTCGAAGATGAGCTTCCGGCGCGCCTCCAGATCCTTCGTGCGCATCTGCTGCTTCAGCATCGACACGATCTTGGCGTCGGCGACGTGGCCGCTGTTGCGGGATTGTTCCGGCGTATACATGCCATAGAGGGCGGTGTGCGGTTCCCAGGCGATGCTGAACGGGCCCAGGGCCATGCCTTCGTACTTGCCCAGGAACGTCGTGGCGATGTACGCCCCGTACTCCTGCACCTTCAGCTCCGCCTCGATGCCGCTCTCCTTGAGCTGGCGCTGGGCGAGCTGGAAGGAGTCGAGTACGTCGGAGCCGTAGCCCCCGGTGACGGTGAGCGTCGTCTTCAGACCCTGCGGGAAGCCCGCCTCGGCCAGAAGCCGCCGGGCCTCTTTGGGATCGTGGCGGTAGTACTGGGCACCGGGACCGAGCTGGTCGATGCGCGGGGACCATTCGGTCAGGCCCCGGCCGATGGCGGGCGTCGGCTCTCCCCGGAGGAACACCGCCTCGATGATGGCCTGCCGATCGACGGCGTGAGAGATTGCGCGGCGTACCCGCACGTCGTTGAACGGCGGCTTGTCGGTCCGCATGTAGATCCCGGTCGTCACGTTGGACAGGAAGTCCTGGTAGGCGAGCTGCGGATGGCTCTTCTTGAGCGCGGCCAGATCCTGTTGCCGAACGGCCCACTGGTGCCAGGGGCCACAGTCGATCTGTCCCGAGCGGTAGGCGGCCAGCTGGGCGGCCTCGTCCTCCATCACCAGCCAGTCCACGCCGTCGACCGAGGGAAGGCCCGGTCGGAAGTAGTCCGGGTTGCGCCGAAAAACGGTCTTCACGTTGGGCTCGTAGCGCTCTAGGATGAACGGACCGGTGCCGACCGCCGTCTCGGCCCGCTTCAGATCCCCATACTTCTCCACCATCTCCCGGGCGACGATCCAGGTGCCGGTCGGGTTGGCGAGCATGTTGAGGAGCCACACGAACGGTTCTTTCAGGCGGAACCTCACCGTGTAGCGGTCCACGACCTCCACCCGATCCACGGGATCGAGCATGAATTTGAGCGGGTTGGCCTTCTCCGTCAGGAACCGGTCATACGTGAACTTGACGTCCTCGGCGATGAGCTCGCGCCCGTTGAGCGGCGGCTTGTTGGGCCAGCGGACACCCTTGCGCAGATGGAAGACCACGGTCGTGTCGTCCGGTTCCTCCCAGCGCTCGGCCAGGTCGGGCTCGACCGTGAAGGTCCCCGGCGTCACGCCCGCGCCCACCTTGTGGCGGACGAGCTTGCTGTACACGAAGCTCAGCGTGTTGTTGGTCTTGAAGTTCAGGGTCTGATGCGGGTCGAAGTGGGGCGGATCGTAGCCGCGGACGCGCAGAATGCCGCCGCGCTTGGGCTGGGCCCAGAGCCTGCCGGGGGTCAGGACGGGTTCAGCGGACAGCGTCGCGCCGACGGCGAGGCCGGCTTTGAGCAGATCGCGACGTGTCAGCCGCGGCGAGAGTTTCGGATTCGCTGTGCCCATGAACGCCCTCCTATGTGCTAGCGCGGCATCGAGGGCGTCACGGCTTGGCCGGGACGCCCCGAGCGCTGGGGGATATGGGGGGCCATTTCGGGGCCCCCCATTTACTTATCGAGCCAGAGCGCGGCGGCGCGGCTGCCGTAGTCGAAGCTCGGGTTCGGCGCGTAGTTCTTCACATAGGGCTGCCAGGATCCGGTGATGCCTACGGAGTAGAGATCGACGTAGTACTGCTGCTCGGCGGCATATCGCTGGATGTCGAAGATGAGCTTCCGGCGGGCTTCCAGCTCCCTGATGCGCATCTGCTCCTTCAGCATTCCCGTCAGCCTGGGATCATTGACGTGGCTGCTGTTGCGCGGTTGCTCGGGCAGGTACATCCCGTAGAGGGGGCTGTGCGGTTCCCAGCAGATCGCGAACGGGCCCATCGCCATGCCCTCGAACTTTCCCTGCGTCGTCGTCGACATGTAGGCGCCGTATTCCTGGATCTTCAGCTCCGTCTCGATGCCGCTTTCCTTGAGCTGGCGCTGGACGAGCTGGAAGGAGTCGACCAGGTCGGCGCCGAGACCGGAAGTTCCGCTGAGCTGGGTCTTCAAGCCCTGGGGAAAGCCGGCCTCGGCCAGGAGCCGCCGCGCCTCTTTCGGATCGTGCCGGTAGTACTTGGCTCCAGCACCGAGCTGATCGACTCGCAGCGACCACTCGGGCAGTCCCCGGGAGATCGCGGGGCTTGGCTCTCCCCTGAGGAAGACGGCCTCGATGACCGCCTGGCGATCGACCGCGTGAGAGATCGCGCGACGGACGCGCACGTCGTTGAAGGGAGGCTTGTCGGTCCGCATCCAGATCCGGTGGGTCACGGTGGATAGGAAGTCCTGGTAGAGCAGGTGCGGATGGCTCTTCTTCATCGCGGCGATGTCTTGCTGTCGAACGGACCACCAGTGCCAGGCGCCACAGTCGAGCTTCCCCGCGCGATACGCGGCCAGCGCGGAGACCGCGTCGTCCATGACCACCCATTCGACCCCGTCGACCCAGGGCTCGCCCGATCTGAAGTAGTCAGGGTTGCGCCGGAAGACAGTTTTCACGTTCGGGTCGTAGCGCTCCAGGGTGAAGGGGCCGGTGCCGATCGCCGTCTCGGCCTTCTTGAGATCTCCGTACTTCTCGACGACCTCGCGGGCGACGATCCAGGTGCTCAACGGGTTCGCCAGCATGTTGGGAAGCCAGACGAAGGGCTCCTTCAGGCGGAACCGAACCGTGTAGCGATCCACGACCTCGACCCGATCCACCGGGTCGAGCATGTAGCGCAGGGGATTGCCTTTCTCCGTCAGGAAGCGGTCATACGTGAACTTGACGTCGTCCGCGATCAGCTCGCGCCCGTTGACGGGCGGCTTGTTGTGCCACCGGACCCCTCGGCGCAGGTGGAAGACGTAGGTCGTCTCATCCAGCTGGTCCCAGCGCTCCGCCAGATCAGGCTCGATGGTGAAGTTCCCCGGCGGCACCCCGGCGCCGACCTTGTGGCGCAGGAGTCTGCTGTAGACGAAGCTCAGCGTGTTGTGCGTCTTGCCGCCCAGGATCAGATGCGGGTCGAAGTGGGGCGGATCGTAGCCCCACACGCGGAGAACTCCGCCGCGCTTGGGCTGGGCCCAACCCGGGCGTGGCGCGAGCACGGGTTCGGCCGACAGCATCGCGCTCGCGGCAAGGCCGGCTCTCAAAAGGTCGCGCCGCGACAACCTCCGAGTGAGCTTCGGCTGGCACATGTCCATGGGGCCCCCTCTCCGAATTCTTGGAGCGACCCGACGTCGGGTCAGTGGAGGGACCGGGCGGAGGAGACCACGCACCAGGAGGGGATCGATTGGGGCGGAATTTGGAGTGCCACATCAGCCTCGGCCCCCTTGCGGCGCCCAGTGGCGTCGCTGACCGGATCCTCGAGACGAAGGGCGCGTCCTGCGCGCGTGAGAATACATTGGCGAGCCACTCACCGCAATCACGAGTTCCGATGAGGCGCGCCAGACGTTGAGGTCGAACTCGTCGGCCTGTGCCAGCCTTCAAGGTGCTCGAGTGGTGGCAGGGCGGCCGGCGTCTGGATGACGTGCTCGTGCGGCGCTGTGCTGGTGCGCGTCGTGGCGTTCGGCTAGACTCTCCGGCAGCCGTCCTCAACCGAGGTGCCCCATGCGGTTGATCGGGCCCGCTGTCATCGTCGCTGTCAGCCTCACGCTTGTGCCGTTTGCTGTCGAGGCGCAGCCGCCGGGGAAGGCGGGCGTAAGGGGCCTTGTGAATGAGTCGTTCGGGAAGCCCACGACGTTCGAGCTGGTGATCAATCTCAAGACCGCCAAGGCCCTCGGCCTCACTATCCCGCCGTCGGTGCTGGGGCGGGCGGATCAGGTCATGGAGTAGCGATGCGCGATCCTGGCTCACGACGCCGACAAACGATTGCCCTGGTCCTTTCGGGGATCTTCCCCGGCCTGGGTCAGTTCTACAACCGCCAACACGTCAAGGGCGGGCTGTCTGTGATCGTAGCGGGCGTCCTCAGTTGGCTGATCGGCCGGGGAATGCCGGCCGAGCCCCTGGCCCTCGTTCACCCTGGAGCCGCGCTGACCGTCCCGACGGTGATCCTGCTCGCTCTTTGGCTCTGGTCGATCGTCGATGCGTGGCGGGCTGCTGGACAGTAGGCGGGCTGGGGAGCGGCCGAGCGGCTCCACAAAGGGTTCTGGCGCCGCTGTGCTGAGGCATCACACGGCAGTCGTCCTCGCCCTCGGCATCCTCGCCGCGCCGCTCGCCACCTGAGGATGATGCCATGAGCCGCCGCGTGCTCTTTTGGCTCCTCTGGACGCTCGTTGCAGTCGGGACGATGTTCGTGCAACTTGCTCAGCGATTCCCACAGGCGGTCAGGGACCAGGCTGACCTTCCGTGAGGGGCTCGGCGGACCGGCGGCCAGAGAAGAAGCGTGAGCCCGAGTCGTCGATTTCGCACGCGAAGCTTTGGCTCGCATCGAAGCCCTGCCCGCCGAGCCGACGACCAGGCTCGAAGACACGCTGCGCGAGGCGGACATAAGCAGCAAGCGGCAATCCTCACTTCCCCTTCGGCCCGCGCGGGTCCACGGTGTCGGGGAGGCACCGATTACGTCGAAAATGGGCACGCCCGTCTGGTTCCTTCCAGTCCAGCTGCGTCCGGGGTGCTCCTAAGGCCGTGACTTGAAGGGGTGGTCGCCTTGGCAGCAAAACTGCACATATAGACGGAATGACATGAACGCGACTGCCCGCCAGGGGACTCCGCTCACAATCCTATTCTGCGGTCTGTTACTCCTCACGTTCACGGAGCACCGGCTGGCCGAACTGGACTTCGACTCGACCGGCGTCGTACGGATCGAGAACAACGACAAGCCCGACGGCGATGAGATCTTTAACCGGCTCATTTTTATCGACGACACGGCTGAAGCCAAGGCGCCTACGGCTGGCGATGCCTGCCACGCCGCCCTCATTTCGCTCGAATCGTGCTTTCTTGATTTTGCCACCGTTCGCCTCTCGGAGCCCCGCGCTCCTCCGCACTCCCTCTCGTCCTGAGCCTAGGAGCGCCCCGCCCTCCTCTAAAGGCGGGAGCGCGTGACCGCAATCTGGTAGAAACTCGAACACAAAGGAGGAGCGCATGCTTCGATTTTGGTATAGACGGCATCTGAATCTCGGTAACCAGCGAGGTTTCACCCTGATCGAGCTGATGATCGTCGTCGCGATCATCGGCATCCTGGCGGCTATCGCCATCCCGCTCTACGCCAACGTTCAGGCGCGCGCGCGGGTCGCCAAGGCCCAGGCCGATACCCGGACTCTCGCCTCCGCGGCGGCGGTCTATGCCGCCCACATGGAAGTATTACCGACCGCGCTGGCGCTCCTCACCGGCGTGGCCACCAACCCCCAGGGCCAGATCGCCGGTCCGTTCATGGCGTCGCAATCTGTTCCTTCCGATTCAGTAGTGCGCCACCTGGAAGTGCCAACCTGGATAGATTCCCAGCGCTTCGTATTTGCCGTGCACGCTGCCCAGCACACGTTGCTATTGATGGGCTGGCCCGATCAAAGGTTTAAGATCAGGCACGGTGACCTTACGAGGTCCAGCCATGGGACGGGGAACCTACATCCTGCTCGTCTTCTCGGTCATCGTCTCGGCGTGGGCGACCTCCGCCCTCGCCCCCAAGGGAAGGATCGAGGTGCCGTGCGGGGTTGGCAGGATCACGCTGGCCGTAACGGTGTGCCCGCCGAACGACGTCAAGGCCACTCTCGGCGAGGTCGGGTCGGGCGTCCGCCAGCAGCTCCACGACCAGACGCTCGTGGATTTCGTCCTCATCGCCTCCTACGTTGGGCTGTGGGGTGCGACCGCTCTCGCGCTTCACCCGGGCGTCGCGCTTGTGGCGGCGGCAGCCGGGGCGGCCGACGTCGTCGAGAACCTCGCGATCCTCCACGAGCTCTCCCGCCCCGATCCGCTTCCGCTCGTCCGGTGGGCCGGCCTCACGAAATGGGGGCTGCTCGGCATCGTCTTCCTCACCTTCGTGCTCCTGTTTCGGCCACATCGCATGTCCGGCCGGTGGACCTCGCTCCTGCGCGCGGCGACGGGGCTGGCCTACGGCGTGGCTGGAGTGGTGTGCCTGTCCGGGCTAGTCAATCCTCGCTTCGTGGAGTGGGCGGCTTTCCCCATCGTGGTCGCCGTCTTCCTTCAGCTCGTGCTGCACGTCGTGGCCCACGGGGAGTTCGAGGCCCTCGGCAACAGCCGGGCGGCGAGTCGGGAGCTATCGGAGGGGAGCCTTTCCGTCGAGCGGGTGCTCGCGGAGGAGTACGAGTGTCTGCACGGGCCGCTGAACGGCCCGGTCGGACTCGGTTGGCTCTACGAGGCCATTCACGATCTCCGCGAGAAGCGCTCCGCCCTGTGTCTGTCGGGCGGGGGAATCCGGAGCGCGACGTTTGCGCTGGGAGTTCTGCAAGGACTGGCCAAGGTCAAGGTCCTTCCACAATTTCACTACCTCTCGACGGTCTCGGGTGGCGGCTACATCGGCGGCTGGCTGACGGCGTGGCTCCATCACTCGCGCGACGACGTGGCGGTCGTCGCCGCTTCGCTGGCCACCCTCGACTCGTCGGACAAGCTCGATCCCGAGCCCTCGCCCGTGTCTCACCTCCGCGACTACAGTAACTACCTGGCGCCGCGCTCGGGCCTGCTCTCGGCCGACACCTGGACCCTCGCCGGCACGATCCTGCGTAACCTGATTCTCCTCTGGGTCGTCCTGCTGCCTCTGCTCGCGGCCGGGCTCCTCGTGCCCCGACTATACCTGGCCCTGATCCAGGGCGGACACGCCAGCAACATCCTCCTTGGTCTCGGGGTGATCGCGTTGGCCTGGGCGGTCGCCTACCTCGGTGCCAGCATCCCGAGCAGCACGACCGCGCGGCGAGGCCAGGGAAGATTCCTGACGCTTGGCCTGGCCCCGCTCCTGATCGCAATGCTGTGCCTCACCCTCTACTGGGCCTGGTCGCCGACGCTCGAGTGGAAGCACTTCGTGTACTTCGGAGTCGTCGTCCACCTGATCGCCTGGACCGGGTACACCCTCTGGCTCATGACTCCCTGGGGGGCTGCTCGGCCATCGAAGGGATCCCGCTCGCACAAGATCGGGGCTGCCCTGTCCGAGCTGGGCGTCGTCGTCATCGCCGGCGCGGCGGCCGGCTTCCTCGCGTGGTGTCTCGCCTACCTGTTATTCAACGACCACGGGAGGCTCGGTCGCTTCACGCTTCTCTACGCGTGCATGGCGCCCAGCGTGTTCCTGGGCGCGTTTCTGCTGGCGGCCACGCTCCTGGTGGGCCTGTTGAGCCGCTGGACCAACGACGAGGACCGCGAGTGGTGGGCGCGCTGTGGAGCGTGGACGCTCATCTCGGGGGTCGTCTGGATGCTGCTGAGCTCCCTCGTCCTGTTCGGCCCTTTGCTCTTTTCCCGGCCGGTGGTGACGTGGTTGCTGGCCTCGGTCGGAGGTGCGTCGGGCCTGATCGCCCTGGTGGGAGGATGGAGCGCGCGGTCGGCCGTCGGGTCGGCGTCGGCCCCGCCCGGGCTGGCGTCCAAACTCGGCGGCCTGGGCCTGCCGGCGGCTGCCGCGGTCTTCGCGGCCGTTCTTCTGCTCGCCATGTCCTTGTTCACGAGCGGTCTGCTCCGGTGGTTGATGGATCGCGCCCCGGATCTCGCGCTGACCGGACCCTTCCCGACGCCGTGGCCTGATGTGCCGCAGGTCCCGCTGGACCATGTCAAGGTGCTCCTCAGCTCCTCGCCGGTGCTCGTGGTCGTGGTCGGCGCCGGCCTCGCGCTGCTCGGCAGCGGCGCCGCCTGGCTTATCAACACCAACAAGTTCTCGCTGCACGCGATGTACCGGGCCCGGCTGATCCGCGCCTACCTGGGCGCCTCGAACCTCGAGCGCGACAGCAACCCGTTCACCGGCTTCGACGAGGCCGACAACATCCAGATGCATGAGCTGTGGCCGAACCCACCGCCGTCGGCGCCAGCGCCCAGCCGGCAGCCAGGCCGGAAGGCGCTCTTTCACGTCGTCAACGTGGCGCTCAACCTGGTCCACGGCGATCGGCTGGCCTGGCAGGAGCGCAAGGCGCACAGCTTCACGGTGTCACCGCTGCACGCCGGCAGCGTAGCGGTCGGCCACGACGAGGGCTACCGTCGGACGCGCTCGAGGTCCGACACACCGCCACGCTACTACGGTGGCCCTCGGGGCGTCTCCCTGGGGACGGCGATCACGATCTCCGGCGCCGCCGCGAGCCCGAACATGGGCTATCACTCCTCACCGCTGGTCACCTTCCTGATGACGTTCTTCAACGCCCGCCTGGGCTGGTGGCTGGGAAATCCGGGCCGCGCCGGTGACAACACGTTCTATCTCTCGAGTCCCCGCTTCACCGTCCGCCCGATCGTGGCGGAAGCCTTCGGCCTCACGGACAGCACCTCACCCTACGTGTACCTGTCGGACGGTGGGCACTTCGACAACCTGGGCCTCTACGAGATGGTCCTCCGGCGCTGTCACTTCATCGTCGTCAGCGACGCGGGCTGCGACGTCACCTGTGGGCTGAACGATCTCGGCGGCGCGATTCGCAAGATCCGCGCCGATCTCGGGATTCCCATCGATTTCCCGAACGGTATGTCGATCTACCCCCGCTCGGCCGATCCGGTGACCCGCGCCCGCGGGCTGTACTGGGCGGTAGGACGCATTCGCTACTCCGTCGTGGATCCACCGCCGACGCTGGCCGACCCGGCGGCGGCCGCCGCGGCCCTCGACGCCCGCGACGGCTGGCTCCTCTACGTCAAGCCCGCCTTCTATGGAAGTGAGCCGCCCGACATCTATCAGTACGCAATGGCCAACGACCAGTTTCCCCACGAGTCGACGGTGGACCAGTTCTTCGGTGAATCGCAGTTCGAGAGCTATCGCATGCTTGGGGTGCACGCGATCGCGCGACTGTGTGACGGCTGGACGCCCGGCCCCCTCGCCGATCTCGTGCGCCACGCCACGACGCCCCGGGGGACTCGTCGCGCCCTCGAGGGATGACGCCGCTCATGCGCCGGCCCCCGCGCGCTCGATCACACGGCGCAGAGCCTCCAGATGGGGGAAGCTCGAGGCAAAGCTCGGCGGGGTCAGGCTGTGCCCGACCTCGCCGAGGTGATCCGTTGGCCACGGAGACTCGGCCAGCGGTTTCCAGGACGCCGAGGCGACGCTCACCAACCCGTCATTTTCCCGCTCGTCTTCAGCCTGGCCCGCGTTCCTGATGTAGGCGGACGTCAACTGCAGCAGATACGACGTCGCGCCGTTGCCGGCATAGCAGTAGCAGGGGATGTCCGCGATGTCGGGATGAGCCTCGTTGAACCGCCGTGCATACGCCGTGGTCAGATTGTCGAGCGCTCCAGTGGGGAGCCCGAATACAGCAACGACGCCCCGCAGCGCCTCGTACACCACGCGGCGCACGGGACGTCCGCCCGCGTCTGGGCCGACGAGCAGATCTGCGATAGGGCTTCCCCGGTGCGGCGTGGCGATCGTCGAGAGCGACGCGACGCGCGGGGCCAACCCGGAGACGTCTCGATGCAGGGCGTAGCGGGCGTCCAGTCCGCCCATGCTGTGCGCGACAATGTGAATGCGCGCGTGCGGTTCTGGAAAGCGAAAGGCGGTGATTTCGGTGGCCAGCGCCTGGGCCCGCATCTCGATGGAGCCGACCACCGGCACCTGGGGAAAGCAGGCGCCAGGAAACGCCGCGCGAGCTCCGCGAAAGTAGTCCTGCCCGAGACAGCGCTGGGGGACGAGGAAGCCGGAAGCGAAGACCAGGTTCACCACCACCAGGATACATTTAGCGGCCGCACCAGCGTCACGACGTTCCCGCCGGCTGGTTTCGCGGCATCGAGGACGAGGCGAGCCGGGATTGCCGGTCAGTATTGCATGTCGTTCTCATTAAGTCGGCTCGTGTACAGTCAGGACAATGCCCGGGGGATCGGAAGCCACCGAAGGAATCGGAGGGCTCGCACGGGCGCCCCGACCGGTGCGCCTGGGGGCTCTCCGGCACCGCGACTTCCGGCTGTTCTGGATCGGCCAGCTAGTCTCGCAGATCGGGACCTGGATGCAGAGCGTGGCGCAGGCGTGGCTCGTGCTGGAGCTAACCCACTCTCCGCTCCAGCTCGGAATCGTCAGCGCGCTTCAGTTCACGCCGGTCCTGCTCCTGTCACCGATCGGTGGCGCGCTGAGCGACCGCTTCGCCAAGCGGCGGGTTCTGCTCGTGAGCCAGACGGCCATGAAGCTGCAGGCGCTGGTGCTGGCCGTCCTCGTCTGGAGCGGCTACATCCAGTACTGGCACGTGGCGGTCCTCGCCGCGATTTACGGGCTGGGTCGGGCGATCGACATCCCGGCGCGCCAGGCGTATGTCACCGATCTCGTTGGCAGGGCCGACTTGGCCAACGCCGTCGCGCTCAACTCGGTGGTCATGAACGGCGCCCGCATTGTTGGCCCCGCCGTCGCCGGGCTGCTCATCGCCGCCTTCGGCGTGGCCCTCGCCTTTCTTCTGAACGGCGTGAGTTTCATCGCCGTGCTGGTGGCCCTTTTGGCGATTCGTACCGAAGGGCGCCCCGATCCCGCCGGCCGGCTCGGAATCAGGGAAGGGGTTCTCGGCGCGCTGGCCTATGCGGGGGGAACTCCGCCGGTGGCGTTCACTCTCGGGCTGATGATCGTCGTGAGCCTCCTGGTTCTCAACTTCAACGTCGTGGTGCCCCTGGTCGCCCGCGACGTGCTGAACCAGGGAGCGCACGGGTTCGGGCTCCTCATGTCCGCATTGGGGGCCGGGGCCGTTGCCGGAGGGTTCGGTGTTGCGCTGCTTCGGCGCGGTCAACCTCCGCTCTCGTTCCTGGCGGGCTCGGCGGCGACGCTCTGCGCCGGGCTCGTCGCGCTGGCGCTGGTCGGCCAGTTCGCCACCGCGGCCGCCGTGCTCGCTCTTCTCGGATGCTGTCAGATCCTCTTCACGACGGGTTGCAACATCATGCTCCAGCTCATCGCGCCCAACGAGCTCCGTGGACGGGTGATGGGACTGTACACCGTGACCTTCGCTGGCATGACTCCCTTCGGCTCACTGCTGGTCGGCATCATCGCCGAGCACCAGGGCGTGCGCGTTGCCTGCGCCGCGGGCGGCCTCACCGCTCTCCTGGGCGTGGCCGTGCTGGTAGTGGTCGCCCACCGAGCGGGCATCGCCTGGAGGCATGCGGGCGCGATGTAGATCGCGTTGGGACCCTGCCGACGAAGGCATTTGGCGGGGCATTGACAAGCGGTGCAACCTGTCCATAATGGTGCGACTCTTTCGGGTAGGTAGGGTTGTTGGTTATCGTTTCCCGTCGCGCCTTCGATCGCCATTCGTACACGAGGAGGATCGACATGACTCAACGTGCTTCGACCCGGGGGCTTCTGGCTCTCGCTGTCGCTCTGGCCCTGATGGCGACGGCTGGTGGCCAAGCGGTCGCGCAGAAGGCGGGCGGGACCCCGATCCTCAGCGAGCCGCTGGCGAAGCTGGACATCAAGCCCGCCCAGATCGACACGGCGAGAGGCACGCCGAAGGGCACGCTGACGGTCGCGATGCACTTCGCGCTCGACCCGGGCTGGCTCGACCCGCTCGAGCACTCCTACGTCATCACGATGCAGATGTACGACTACCTCGTTCACGACGCGATGATCAAACCGATGAACTACGGCTACGTCACCTATGGCCTGGCCGAGCACGCCGAGCTATCGGCTGACTTCAGGCGGGCGGCCTTCAGGCTGCGCCCGGGCCTCAAGTTTCACGATGGGCAGCCGCTGACGACCGCGGACGTGAAGTGGACCTACGAGAGCTTCAAGGGCGCCTACGCGAAAGTCTTTCACGACAAGCTCGAGCACATCCAGATCGCGGACGACCGCACGATCGTGTTCCACTTCAAGGAGCCCTTCATCGACTTCATGGACCTCTACAACGGCGGGATCGGCGGCATCGGCTGGATCGTGCCCAAGCACTACTACGAGAAGGTCGGCCGCGACGGGTTCAAGGCCAAGCCGATCGGTGCCGGCCCGTACAAGCTCGTGAGTCAGCAGGCCGGCGTGCAGATGACGTTCGAGGCGTTCGAGGAGTACTGGCGCCGGACGCCGGCGACCAAGACGATCGTCGTCAAGGGCGTCCGGGACCTCACGGCGCGTATGGCCGGGCTGCAGACCGGTGAGCTCGACCTCGCGTTCGGCATGACGGGAAAGTTGCTCTCCCGCCTGATGGCGGACAAGAGCCTCCGGTGGGACCCGAACTTCACGGGGCCGTGGTGGCTCATGTTCCCCGGCGGCAACGAGCAGGGCAGCCCGTTCCGCGACAAGCGCGTGCGTCAGGCGGTCAGCCTGGCGATCAACCGCCAGTTCCTCGTGAAGCAGGAAACGCAGGGCATCGGCAAGCCGTGGGGCAACTGGATCAGCCCGGAGAATCGCGACGCGCTGCAGGGGCAGGACGCTCCCGTGCCGGAGTTCAACCTCGAGAAGGCGAAGCAGTTGATGACGCAGGCCGGGTTCCCCGACGGGTTCGAGGTCGACTACACGCCGTTCCCGCCATACTTCGACATGGCCGAGCGCATCATCACCGACCTTCGGGCGATCGGAATTCGCGGCAAGGTGCAGTCGCTGGAGGGCCCGGCCTTCCGATCGAAGATCGGGCAGGGGCGCAAGGGATTCCCCGGGAATCGCACGATCGTGCAGAACATCGACCCGCGTGCCGGCGGCTCGAAGGCCAACATCGCCGTGTACGCCGTGTGCGATAGCCCGTCCGCGTTCATCTGCGATGCCCAGATCGAAGCGTTGTGGAAGAAGCACCAGGCGAGCCTGGATCTCGCGGAGCGCGAACGGCTCGTCAAGCAGATCCAGCGGATCGTCCTCGACGAGCACTATTTCGTCCCGATCTACTGGAACCCGTTCGTCGCGGCCGTCGGGCCGCGCGTCCTGCCGGAAGGGGAGGGGTTCCATCGGTACTGGGACACGCTCAACGCGCCGTACCCGTGGCCGTGGGAGATCTGGGAGGTCAAGGCGGACCGCTGATGCGGAAGTATATCCTCGTCCGAGCGCTCTACAGCGTCGTGACCCTGTGGCTTCTGGTCACGATCATCTTCGGCCTCGTCCGGCTCACCGGCGATCCCGTCGCAATGAAGGCCGAGGCGGGCGCCGACGCCGCGTACGTGGCGCAACTCAGGCAGAACTGGGGGCTGGATCAGCCGCTCTACTGGCAGTACCTCTCCTTCATCGGCCGGCTCCTCCGGGCGGACTTCGGGCACTCGTTCGAGAAGTCGCTGCCTGTCCGGGACATCTACTTCGAGCGGCTGCCGAACTCGCTCAAGCTCGGCTTCACCGCGTTCCTGATCTCGATCGCACTCGGGGTGCCGTTCGGGATGCTCTCGGCGCTGAAAGTGAACTCGTGGTGGGACAACACCGGCAAGATGATCGCCTTGTTCGGGCTCTCCATGCCGGGCTTCTTCGTGGGGCTGGTGCTGATCCTCGTCTTCGGCATCGGGCTCGGCTGGTTTCCGGTGCTCGGCAAGGGTTCGAGCGCCTTCGTCTGGGGCGCCCCATGGACCTGGGTGACGTTCTGGTTCAGGGACTGGGCGCATCTCGTCATGCCGGCCTTCGCGCTGGGCTGGTACTTCTCGGGCGCGATGCTGCGGATCACGCGTTCCGGCATGCTCGACGTGCTCGGCAGCGACTATATCAAGCTCGTGCGCCTGAAGGGGGTTCCCGAGCGGATGGTCGTCGCCCGGCACGCGCTGAAGAACTCGATGATCCCCGTCCTGACCTTCGCCGGGTTGAATCTC
>WNFC01001647.1_pt1 | contig 23715 bp, 22 predicted proteins | sample 5400541 | NCBI WGS metagenome assembly WNFC01 (sample SAMN13153342, study PRJNA577476) | soil metagenome | isolation source: 120 cm saprolite under Douglas fir tree site 2 hole 2 replicate 1 | place: USA:California | collected 2015-04-18
CTCGCCACCGAGCTGGCGAAGCGGGCGACGGGCAAGACGCTCTACATCCTGGACGAGCCGACGACCGGCCTGCACTTCGAGGACGTCGCCAAGCTGCTCGCCGTGCTGAAGGGCCTCGTGGACAAGGGCAACTCGGTGGTCGTCATCGAGCACAACCTCGACGTCATCAAGACCGCCGACTGGCTCGTCGACCTCGGCCCCGAGGGCGGGGGAGCCGGGGGCGAATTGGTGGCGGCGGGGCCGCCCGAGGCGGTCGCCCAGGCCGACCTGTCCTACACGGGCCGCTACCTGCGCCCGATCCTGGGCACCGGGGCTCCCGAGACGCCGAGGAGAGCGTCGACGCCGAGGCGGACGACGTCGAGGGCGAAGGCCAAACCCAGGGCCAGGGCGTCGGCCGGCCGGCGAGGTTAGTCGCCAATCGCGCGCAGGCGCGCGAAACGAGACCAACCTTCCGAATGCGCTGACTTCGAGCCCGAAGTGCTAGTTGCTCACCCTCAGCAACGGGCTCGACAGCAGGGGGGAGGCGATCTTCGACACCCGGCCGAACATGCCGAACAGGCGCTTCGACAGCCCGACGTCGTGGTCCAGGTGGTACATCAGCTCCATCCCGAGGAACAGGGCGACCAGCGCATGGGCGAGGTCGTGCGTCGAGACCAGCTTCGCCACCAGGGTGCCCTCGATCGAGCGGGAGATCGCCTCGTCGGCCAGGTCCACCCAGGGCTTCATGCGGGCGACGACCTCGCGCCCGAGGTCCGGGTGCTGGAGGGCGGCGGACACCATCTCGGCGGCGACCGTCATGTGGGGGGACTGGATGTCGTCCAGCCACAGCGACTCGCCCACCGTGGCCAGATCCTCGAGGGAGTGGATCTCGCTGATCTTTGCCCGGTAGGCCTCCATCCGCCGCCGGCAGCTCTCGTCGAGGGCTGCAAGGTAGAGCTGCTTGATGTTGCCGAAGTAGTAGTAGATGAGCGCCTGGTTGCAGCCGGCCGAGCGGGCGATGGCGCGGGCGGTGGCGCCGCCGAACCCATCGGTGCCGATGACGTCGATCGCCGCCTGGATGATCCGTTGCTTCGCCTCCGACGACTCATGGGCTTCTACGGCTTCACCCATTGACTCCTCCTAAACGATTGTTCTAAACTAACGTTTAGATTAGCAGGGTCGGGACTTCGGTGGTCAATGGAAGGAGAACACCTTGAACGGTGGAGGGTACCTGGTCTGGGTGTGGTTGGTGTACGGGGTGCTCAGCATCGGTCTCACCTACTTCCTCGCCCGCACGCTGTTCAAGCACGGCGCCGCCTTCCTGCAGAACGTCCTCAAGGACGCTCCGGAGATGGCGCATGCCGTGAACGTGCTCCTCGTTGTTGGGTTCTACATGCTGAACCTCGGCTACGCCGCGCTCCTGCTCCGGCCGGGGAGGCTCCCCGCCGCCGGCGGGCCCGCCGAGGCCACCGCCTACCTCGTGAGCAAGCTGGGCGTCCTGCTGGTGTCCCTGGGCCTGATCCACTTCGTGAACATGTTCGTGATCTACCAACTCGGCAGTCAGCGCCGGGTTCGGCGCCCGGACCCGGTGCCTGGTTACTGGCCGCCGCCCCCGGTCCCCGCCCCACCCGGGCCGTAGGCCCGAAGCTCCCAGATCCCCCAGCCGGTCGCCGCCACCACCACCCAGAAGGCTCCCAGGGCGAATCCCCCGATGACGTCGGAGGCGTAGTGCACGCCGAGGACGACCCGGGCGGCGCCGATGGCGGTCACCAGGACCAGCGCCCCCGCCCACACCGCCAGCCGCACCCCGGCGGACCGAGCCCGCCGGGAGACGATCCAGGCCAGGCCGACGTAGAGGGCGACGGCCCCGACGGCATGGCCGGAGGGGAAGGAGAAGGAGGGGAGGTGGACGAGGGCGCCCGGGGGCCTCGCCCGGTGGACGAGGTGCTTCACGAGGACGTAGGAGAGGTCGCCGGCCCCGACGGCGACGGCGAGGAAGGCTGCGGCGGGGAGCCCCCGGAGGCGCACCACCAGTACCAGGAGGACCACGACCGCCAGTGCGGCGGTGAAGCCGGGGCTGCCGAGGAGGGAGATGGCCCTGGCCACCTTCGCAAGGGACGCCGTCCGGTGCGCAGCGACGAGGCGGGTGACCGGAGCGTCGAGCCGTTCGAGGCCCAACCGGGACACGACGCTGTCCACGGCTGCGGCGAAGAAGCCGGCCAGGACGACGGCAAGCATGAGCCCGCCGGTGATGGCCATGCGGAGCCGCCGGCCCTGCTCGGCCCCGGGGCCGGAGCCCTCATGGGGACGGGTGCCGGCGGCGTGGAGGCTCAAGCCCGGGGCACGTAGATGTTGAGGGGAGGGCGGCGCTTCTCCACCTTGAAGTGGCGGGACCCCTCGAAGGTCTCCCCGTCGCGGGCCAGCCGCACCGGTCCCGGCTCCACGAAGCGCACGTCGAGGCGTCGCACCACGCTGGCCCGGTACACACGGCTGCGGGCGAGGGTCCCCGTCAGCAGGGCGAGGATCAGCCGGATGCACGCCAACGGCCGCCGGCCGTCGACGATCCTGACGTCGAGCAGGCCGTCGTCGAGGCGCTCCCGCCAGCTCGGGGCGAAGCCTGCGGATGGTAGCGGCAGTTGCCGATGAAGATCATCCAGACCCGGAGCAGCTCGCCGTTGATCTCGACGGTGACGGGGCGCGACGTGCGGAGCACCTTCACGAGGGCCACGACCACGGCGGGCCACTTGCCGATCCGGGTCTCGAGCTTCTCCCGCGCGTCCACCAGCTCGACGTAGCTGCCGAAGCTCGCCGTGTTGAGGAACGGCTTGCCGTCGATCGTCGACACGTCCACCGCCGCCGCCTGCCCGTGCTGCACGGCTTCGATGGAGTCCCGGGCCGAGGTGAGGCCGAGGTCCCTCGCCAGGTGGTTCAGCGTCCCGCTGGGCACGACCACCAGGGGGAGGTTGCGGTCGAGGGCCTTCTCGGCCGCCGCATTGACGGAGCCGTCGCCCCCGGCGATGCCGATGGTCCGGGCATCGGCGGCGGCCATCTCCAGGGCCTTCCCCAGGTCGAGGCCCTCCCCGGTCTCGATGACCCTGGCAGCCGGGAGGGCCTCCCGCAGGACGTCGGCGGGGTTCCTCGCGAAGGCGGGACCGGCCTCGGGGTTGACCACAAAGGTGACCCCGTCGCCGTCGGGGAACGGTTCGGAATCGACGCGGGCGAGGCTCGGCCGGAGTTGCGCTGGCTCGTGGGACGTGAGCGGCCAGAACCTGGTGGTGGCGAGGCCCACCACGGCCCCGACCACGGATCCGGCCAGGACGTCCCCGGGGTAGTGGACCCCGGCGTAGACACGGGAGGCCGCAACCCCGGCGGCCGCGGCCCCCAGCGGCAGGCCGAGAGCCGGCACCTCCAGCGCCGCCCCGGTGGCGAAGGCGAACGCCGAGGCGCTGTGCCCGGAAGGGAACGAGGCGGTGGTGTGCGTCCGGCGCAGCGGCCGGGTCGGCGGCTTGGACGGGGTGGGTCGCTTCCTGGCCGCGAGGTACTTGAGCGGTCCGTTGACACGATCGCCGACGTGAGCCCGACCGACAGCAGGCCCCGCAGGGCAGCGCGCCGGCCGAACCGCCCACCTGCGGCTGCGAGGACCGCAGCGCCGCCGATCCACAGCAGGGAGCGGTCGGCCGCCCGGCTGAGGGGGATCAGCGTCCGGTCGAGCCGGCGGGACCGCCTCGAGGTGGCGGTCCGGTACAGGGATCTGTCGAGTCTGTGGAGCCAGGTGAATGGATTCACGGCGGGTTCATCCTTCCGGGATGTGCTTGTGCGCCACCTGTGATCCGGCTTTTACGTGGCGAGGCCGGGTTACTTTGCAAGACCGGGTTATTTGGCAAGGCCGGCAATGACGTTGATCGTGATGGCGATGATGACAGTGCCGAACAGGTACGACAGGAGGGCATGGCGCAGGGCCGTTGTCCGGATGGACCGCTTGGTCAGGTCGGTGTCCGACACCTGGTAGGTCATCCCCACCGTGAAGGCCACGTAGGCGAAGTCGACGTAGCGGGGGTCCCTCTCGTCGTCGTGCCAGTCGATCCCGCCCCGGGGCTCGGCGAAGAACAGCCGCGCGTAGCGAAGCGTGAAGGTCAAGTGCACGACGGCCCAGGACGCCAGGACGCTCGCCACGGCGACCACGGTCAACAGCGCCTTGGTGCCTCCGTGGGTGCCCGAGGCCCTGATGAGGGAGAGCAGGACCGCTCCCAGGCTGGCGATCGCCGCCCCCAGGAGCATCAGGTCCGCCGCCGCCCGGCTCCCGTCCTCACGGCTGGCGCTCCTCGCGGTGGCCGCGGCGTCCTTCCCGGCGATGGAAGCGAGGACCCACCCGACGAAGACGGTGGCGGTTGCGACCCAGCCGAGCAGGACCGAGGACTGCCAGGGCGTGAACCTCGCAGCGACGCCGCCGGCGGCAAGCCCCACCAGCGCCGCGACGGCCGTCCGGCGCCCGGCCGTTGCCGCCCGCGGCCCATCGTGCTCTGCCACCGGATCCCCTCCCCTGCGCCACTGTGCGGAGGGGTCCTTCCCGGTTTCTCGCAGGCTCAAAGGCCAGGGCCTCGTGGTATCGGTTGGCACCAGGCTGCGTGCGACCGCTCCTACAATGGGTCAGATGGCGGTCGACACGGCCTGGCGGCCTCGCAGCGGCGACATCCCGGACTCCAGCGGCGTGTATTTCTTCCGGGATGCGTCGGAGCGCGTCATCTACGTGGGCAAGGCCAAGAGCCTCCGCCACCGCGTGCCCAACTACTTCGGCTACGGGCTGCACCCGCGCACCGCCACGATGGTGGGCGAGGCGGCATCGGTGGACTGGATCGTCACCGCCAACGAGGTGGAGGCCCTCCAGCTCGAGGTCACGATGATCAAGAAGTACCGGCCCCGGTTCAACGTCCGCTACCGGGACGACAAGTCCTACCCGTACCTGGCGGTGACCCTCGACGAGGAGATCCCGCGGGCGATGGTCGTCCGGGGCAAGAAGCGCAAGGGTGTGAAGTACTACGGCCCGTTCGCCCATGCCTACGCCATCCGGGACACGCTCGACCTGCTGATCCGGGTGTTCCCCATCCGTACCTGCCGGCCCGGCGTCCTCGACCGCGCCAAGCGGGCCGGGCGGCCGTGCCTCCTCTACGACATCGGCCGGTGCTCCGGGCCGTGCGTGGGGGCGGTGACGCCCGAGGAGCACCGCAAGCACATCGAGGACTTCTGCGCCTTCATGGACGGCGCCCACGAGCCGGTGATCCGGAGGCTGCAGGCGGAGATGGCGGCGGCCGCCGAGGCCCTCCAGTTCGAGCAGGCTGCCCGGATCCGGGACCAGCTCGCTGCGGTCGGTCGGGTCGTCGAGCGCCAGCAGATGGTGACCGAGCGTCCCGAGGACCTCGACGTCATCGCGTTCTCCGGCGACGAGCTGGAGGCGTCGTTCCAGGTCTTCTTCGTGCGCCGGGGCCGCATGACGGGGCGCAAGGGCTTCATCGTCGACAAGGTCGAGGACCTGGAACCGGCGGAGCTGCTCGCCTCGTTCCTGGAGAACCTCTACGGCGACCTCCAAGGCCCGGTCGGCAACGATGTCCCCAAGGAGATCCTGGTGCCGGTCCAGCCCGCCAACGAGGAGGTCATGCACGAGTGGCTCGCGATGCTGCGCGGCACGAAGGTGGCCATCCGGGTACCGGAGCGCGGCGCCAAGCGCAAGCTCCTGGCGACGGTCGAGGAGAACGCCAGGGAGGCCTTCGCACAGAGCCGCCTGAAGCGTGCGAGCGATTTCGCTGCCCGGTCCCGGGCGCTCAACGAGCTGATGGACCACCTCGGCCTGGCGGAGGCCCCGTTGCGGATCGAATGCTACGACATCTCCAACCTCGGCACGACCGACGTCGTCGGCTCGATGGTCGTCTTCGAGGACGCGCTGCCGAAGAAGTCCGACTACCGCAAGTTCAAAATGCGCACCGTCGAGGGCCAGGACGACTTCGCCTCGATGGGCGAGATGATCCGGCGCCGGTTCCAGCGCTACCTCGACGAGTCGGCGAAGGAGGTGGACCGGGCGAGCCGCTTCGCGTACCGGCCCGGGCTGGTCGTGATCGACGGCGGCAAGGGGCAGCTGAACCGGGCGGTCGAGGTGCTGGCCGAGCTCGGCCTGAGCGACATCCCCGTGGTGTCGCTGGCAAAACGCTTCGAGGAGGTCTTCCGGCCGGGGGAGGCCGAGCCGAGGATCATCCCCCGGGGCTCGGAGGCCCTCTACCTGCTGCAGCGGATCCGGGACGAGGCCCACCGCTTCGCGGTGGGGTACCAGCGAACCAAGCGGTCGCCCCGGATGACCTCCAGCCTGCTCGACAAGCTGCCCGGCGTCGGCGAGGTCCGCAAGAAGGCCCTCATCCGCCACTTCGGCTCGGTGAAGGGGCTGCTACGGGCGGGCCCCGACGACATCGCCCTGGTGCCGGGCATCGGGATCGCCCTGGCGGTCAAGATCTACAAGGCCCTGCATGGGTTGGAGCTCGACACGGAGCGAGAAGCGGGATGATTACGAGGTCCGACCTGCCCAAGTTCACCATCATCACCGGCCTCTCGGGGGCTGGCCGGTCGGAGGCTGCCAAGAACCTCGAGGACCTGGGCTACTTCGTCATCGACAACCTGCCCCCCGCCCTCATCGACCGCATGGCCAGCCTCGTGTCCGGCCCCGGCATCAAGGCCAAGGAGGTGGCGCTGGTCGTCGACGTCCGGGGGGGGGAGTTCTTCCCCGAGCTCGAGAAGGCGCTCGCCCAGCTGCGGGAGCGGGGGATCCCGTACCGGATCCTCTTCCTCGAGGCATCGGACCAGACCATCGTGCGACGCTTCGAGGCCACCCGGCGCCGGCACCCGCTGTCGGAGCGGGTCATCGACGGCATCCACGAGGAGCGTGCCCTCATGGCCGGCATGCGGGAGCAGGCCGACCTCGTCATCGACACGACAGAGGTCAACGTCCACGCCCTGCGCGACAAGATCCGCTCCTTCTTCGCCCAGGCGGACCCCCGCACCGGGCTTGCCGTCAATGTGATCTCCTTCGGCTACAAGCACGGCATCCCGCTCGACGCCGACCTCGTCTTCGACGTCCGCTTCCTCCCCAACCCCCACTGGGTCGAGGAACTGCGGCCGCTCACCGGCCTCAACCGCCGGGTGCGCGGCTACGTCCTCGGGCAGGATGCGGCCCAGGGGTTCCTCTCCCGCATCCGGGACCTGCTGGAGTTCCTGCTGCCTGGCTACGTCCAGGAGGGCCGCCACTACCTCTCCATCGCCGTCGGCTGCACCGGCGGCAAGCACCGCTCGGTCGTGATGGCCGACGAGATCGCCCGCTTCCTCCAGGAGAAGAGCTACCCCTGCACGGTGGTCCACCGGGACGTCGAACGGGAGTAGGCGAAGAACCACAAGGTCCGGAAGAAATCGCGTGCATACGCGTGTTTTCTTCCGGACGTCGCGCGGCGTTGGGCTCCACCGCCGCCGTGTTGCTCACCGGAGGGCTTGCCTCGGTCGTGCTCGGCCCCATCTGGTGGGTCAGTATCGGGAGGCTGCTGCGGCAGCCCGATTAGACTCTCCCGAGGCCGCCCTCAAGCGGCCGGATAGACTCCGGGCCGTGGCACTCCCCAAGCAGTCCGAGGACTTCCCCGCCTGGTACCAAGCGGTGGTCAAGGGCGCCGAGCTGGCCGAGCCCTCGCTGGTGCGCGGCACCATGGTCATCCGCCCCTACGGCTTCGCCATCTGGGAGCGCATCCAGCAGGCGGTCGACCGCCGGATCAAGGAGACCGGGCACCAGAACCTCTACTTCCCCCTGCTGATCCCCTCGAAGCTGCTGGAGAAGGAGGCCGAGCACGTCGAGGGCTTCGCCCCGGAGGTGGCGGTCGTCACGCACGCAGGTGGCGAGAAGCTCGACGAGCCGCTCGTCATCCGCCCCACCTCCGAGACCATCATCTGGGCGACGTACGCCAAGTGGATCCAGAGCTACCGTGACCTGCCGCTCCTCTACAACCAGTGGGCGAACGTCGTCCGCTGGGAGCTGCGCCCGCGGTTGTTCCTCCGGACAACCGAGTTCCTCTGGCAGGAGGGCCACACCGCCCACGAGACCTCGGAGGAGGCGATGGCCGAGGCCCGGACCATCCTCGACAGGGTCTACCGGGCTTCGATCGAGGACGACCTGGCCCTCCCCGTCCGTCTCGGTCGCAAGAGCGCCGCGGAGCGCTTCGCAGGGGCGGTCGAGACGTTCACGATCGAGGCCCTGATGCGTGACGGCCGGGCCCTGCAGTCCGGCACGTCGCACTACCTCGGCCAGAACTTCGCCAAGGCCTACGAGGTGAAGTTCCTCGGGCGGGAGGGCAAGGAGGAGTACGCATGGGCGACGTCCTGGGGGGTGACGACCAGGCTGGTCGGCGCCCTGATCATGGCCCACGGCGACGACGCCGGCTTGCGCCTCCCGCCGAACCTGGCCCCTATCCAGGTCGTCATCGTGCCCATCTACCGCAGCGACGAGGAGAAGGCGGCGGTGACCGGCGCCCTTACACCCGTGGTGGCCGCGTTGAAGGCGGCCGGGGTCCGGGTCCAGACCGACGACCGGGAGGAGTACCGCCCCGGCTACAAGTTCAACGAGTGGGAACTGAAGGGCGTCCCGGTGCGGCTGGAGATCGGCCCCAAGGACCTGGCGAAGGGCGAGGTGGTGCTCTACCGCCGCGACCTGCGCCAGAAGTCGCCCGTGCCCCTCAAGGGCCTGGAGGAGCACATCCCCGGGGTGCTGGCCGGCATCCAGGCGGAGCTCTTCGCCCAGGCCCTCGCGTTCCGGGAGGCCCGGACCTTCCGCCCATCCACGTACGAGGAGCTGAAGGCGCTGATCAAGGACCCCGGCGGCTTCGTCGAGGGCCTTTGGTGCGGCCGGCCGGCGTGCGAGGACAGGGTGAAGGCGGACACCAAGGCAACGATCCGGGTGCTCCCGCTCGACCCGGTCCCCCCCACTGAGATCCAAGGCACCTGCATCGTGTGCGGCGAGCCGGCCACCGAACTCGCCGCCTGGGCCCTGGCCTACTGAGGGTTGGAACGGCGAAGTGGGCGGAAAAACACCTGTTTTCCGTACAGAAGTCCGCCCACCTCCTCAGGGCAAACCCGCTTGGCTCCCTCAGGCCTCCAGCAGCACCGCCCTGGCCGGGGCGCCGTCGCCGCCCAGGATCTTGATCGGAAGGCAGACCAACCGGTAGCGGCCCGGCTCCACGCCTGAGAGGTTCAGGCCTTCGATCACGATGACCCCGGCCCCCAGCAGCGTGACGTGGGTCGGGTGCCCGGGCGACCCCCGCTTCTCGACCGAGAGGAAGTCCACGCCCACGAGGCGGATGCCGTGCTGCACCAGCCAGGTCGCCCCTTCCGGGCCGACGGAGACGTAGTCGGCGGGGAACTCCGGGTATGGCTCCGACCAGATCGACGAGTTCGGGGTCTTGAACAACACCCGCGTGTCCCCGGCCTGGAGGTCTGCGGCTTCGAGCTCCTCGGGGCCGATCGTGCCGGTCGGCTTGTGGATCTCGACGACGACCGCCTCACCCATCAGTGTCTCCAGCGACAGGGCCTCGATCGTCGGGGCGCCGTCGATGAAGTGGTGCGGCGGGTCGACGTGGGTGCCGGTGTGGGTGCCCATGTGCAGCTCGGAGACATTGGCGGCGTCCCCGTTGGCGATGCGGTGGGCCGGGTCGATCCGGACCAGTGGATCACCCGGCCAGGTGAGCATGTCGGGGCTGATCGGCAGCGAAATATCCCACATACGGCTCATTCGTCGTTGTCCTCCTGGCCCGGTACGTATCCTGGCTGCCAACGCGATCCTACCCGGCGCGGATCCGGGCCGGACTGTGCAAAGCGGCGTATACTTGAATCGGAGCAACTCCGCGGTGTAAGGGTTGTGCCCGGAGCTTTCATCAGTACCGCAGGGCGGAGTGGGCGAGGGCCCACTTCTTTTTTTGAGATTTGGTCTGTGTCCACGAGGTTACGGACCGCCAGCAGGAGAGTCTGAGCCGCACAAACAGGACCTTGAGACGAGGAGGTGAGCATGCCCCGGCCGGAAGTTGCCGACGCGGTTCGTGCCACCTGCGAGTCGATCCTGGAAGCCCTCGGAGTCGAGTTGGTGACGTTCAGCCTGGGCCGCGCATCGATGGGCCAGACGCTCAGCCTCACCGTCGATCGACCCGAGGGCACCGTGTCCCTCGACGAGATCGTCGAGATCACGGAGCAGATTTCGAAGACCCTCGATGCCGAGGACCCCATCCCGGGCCGTTACACGCTCGAGGTGGCGTCAGCGGGCATCGAGCGGCCGCTCGTCCGGCCGGGGGACTATCGCCGGTTCGGGGGCCGCAGGATCAAGGTGCGCTGCCAGGAACCGATCGAAGGGCAGCGTGTCTTCACCGGCACGATCCGCTCCGCCGGGGACGAGTCGTTCGTCCTCGAGGCACTTGACGGGCCCCCAATGGGGCCCCGGAACGGAGCAGGTGCCGGCACGGAGGAGCGGGAGGACGTGGTGGAGATCCCGTACGTGGGGGTCGCCAAGGCACGGTTGGTTGCAGATTGGGCCAGAGAACTGAAGCGGACGCGGGGGGGACTATGAATCCAATCGATCTCGACGCCATTCACCTGGTTGAGCGGGAGAAGGGCATCTCATTCGAGAGTGTCATGACGGCGCTGGAACAAGCGCTCGCCGCCGCGTACAAGCGCTCGCCGATCGCCGTGGGCGACGACGCCCGCGTGGAGATCGACCGCCGGACGGGTGACGTCATCGTCTTCGCCCAGGAGGTCGAGGAGGACGAGGAGACCGGCGAGCTCAAGCTCATCAAGGAATGGACGGAAGAGACGCCCGCCGACTTCGGGCGGATCGCGGCGCAGACGGCCAAGCAGGTCATCCTGCAGCGCATCCGCGAGGCGGAACGCGAGATCACCTACGGCGAGTACTCGGGCCGCGAGGGCGACATCGTGACCGCGATCGTCCAGCAGGCCGACCCTCGCTACGTGCTGCTCGACCTTGGCAAGGGCGTCGAGGCGCTGCTGCCCCAGGCGGAGCAGGTGGCGGGGGAGCGCTACGACCATGGCTCCCGGATGAAGGCGTACATCGTCGAGGTCCGCCGCTCCCCACGGGGGCCGCAGATCATCTGCTCGCGCACGCACCCCAACCTCATCAAGAAGCTCTTCGAACTCGAAGTGCCCGAGATCGTGGACGGGATCGTCGAGATCAAGCAGGTGGCCCGCGAGGCGGGGCACCGCTCCAAGATCGCCGTCACGTCCCGGGAGTCCAACGTCGATCCCGTCGGCGCCTGCGTCGGCCCCAAGGGGTCGCGGGTGCGGATGGTGGTCAACGAGTTGCGTGGTGAGAAGGTCGACATCATCCCGTGGGCCGAGGATGCCTCCCGCTTCGTCTCCAACGCGCTCTCGCCGGCCAAGGTCAAGGAGGTCCGCATCGACCCCGACACCCAGACCGCCGAGGTCATCGTGCCGGACTTCCAGCTGTCCCTGGCCATCGGCAAGGAGGGCCAGAACGCCCGTCTCGCCGCCCGGCTGACCGGCTGGCGGATCGACATCAAGAGCGAGACCCAGGTGGCGCAGGAGTTGCTGCGCAAGCAGCCGGTGCCGACATCGGCCATGGCCGAGACGGGGGCGGACGGGGCCGAGGCCTCGTAGCGTCGCCGGCGTTCGTCGACCTCGATGCCCGGCCCGGTCCGGCGATGTGCCGCCTGCCGGGACCGCCGCCCGAAGCAGGAGTTGCTCCGATTCGTACGGCAGCCGCACGGGGTGGACCTGGACCCGGGGCAGGTGAGCCCGGGCCGGGGGGGCTACTGCTGTCCGGACGAGGCCTGCATCGAGAAGGCCCTGCGCCGGGGCGGCCTTGCAAGGACGTTGCGAACAACGCTGGGAAATGGCGATGCCAGCCGATTGGCAGGCAGGGCTGTGGAGTATCTTAGGGAACGCAAGTATGGGGCGGGGGACGAGGGCTAGATGTCGAAGATGAGGGTGCATCAGATCGCGAAGGAGCTGGGGTTGGCGTCGAAGGATGCCGTTGACATGCTGACCAAGCTCGGTGTGGACGTCCGCAACCACGCGTCGACCATCGACGACTCGGATGCGGCGAAGCTGCGCGAGATCGTCAACGGGTCGGCGCGCACCGCGGCACCCACGGCGCCGGAGCCCCCGAAGGGCTCTGCAAGGGAACAAGGATCCCCACCTGCCAAGGCCCCGGCAGGGGCTGCGCCCGGGGCAGGGACGTCCGCCCCTCCCGCACCGAGGGGGTCCGAGTCCGCCGCACCGGTCGTACCGGCTGCCGCAGGGGACCCGGGTGAGCCCGCCGCCGACGAGGTGATCGTGCCGCACGGGGTGACGGTCACCGACTTCGCCCAGAAGATTGGCAGGTCCTCCACCGACGTCATCAAGCTGCTCATGAGGCTCGGAGAGATGAAGACCATCACCCAGTCGCTGAGCGACGACGAGGTGGAGGTCCTCGCCAACGAGTTCGAGGTGCCCGTCCGGATCGTCTCGGTGGCCGACGAGGTGTCCGCGGCCCCCGTCGAGGAGATCCCGGAGGACGCCGGCCAGGCCGACGAGAAGCTCGAGGCCCGCTCCCCCGTGGTGACGGTCATGGGTCACGTCGACCATGGCAAGAGCTCTATCCTCCAGCAGTTCCGCAAGAAGGAGATGCTGTCGCTCGAGGCGGGCGGCATCACCCAGGCGATCGGCGCCTACCAGGTGCACGGCAAGGACGGCCTCGCCACCACCTTCATCGACACCCCCGGCCACGAGGCGTTCACGCAGATGCGGGCTCGGGGCGCCCAGGTCACCGACATCGCCATCCTGGTCGTGGCTGCGGACGACGGCGTCCAGCCCCAGACCGTGGAGGCGCTCGACCATGCGAAGGCCGCCCACGTGCCGGTCCTCGTAGCCGTCAACAAGATCGACCGGCCCGAAGCCGATCCCACCCGGGTGCGCCAGCAGCTCTCCGAGCTGGGCCTCACGCCGGAAGAGTGGGGCGGCGACACCGTGTTCGTGGACGTCTCGGCGAAGGCCGGGACCAACCTCGACCAGCTCCTCGACATGATCCACCTGGTCGCGGAGCTGCAGGAACTCAAGGCCAACCCCCGGGTCCCGGCCCGGGGCCACGCGATCGAGGCGCACCTCGATCGCGGCCGTGGCCCGGTCGCCACGCTCATCGTCCAGAAGGGCACCCTCAGGCCCGGCCAGGCGGTTGTCTGCGGCGCTGCGTGGGCGAGGGTCCGCACGATGCTCGACGAGAACGGCCACCAGGTGCCCAAGGCAGGGCCGTCCCAGCCGGTGCAGGTGAGCGGCTGGTCCCGCCTGCCCGCCGCCGGCGACGAGTTCTTCGCCGTGAAGGACGAGCGGGAGGCCAAGCGCATCGCCGCCGAGCGGATGACCCTGCAGCGTGCCGCCGACTTCGTAGCGGGCGGCAAGCCGGCGACCCTCGAGGACCTGCTCTTCAAGACCCGCACCGGCGACGTCCCCGAGCTGCGCCTGATCCTGAAGGCCGACACGCAGGGATCCCTGGAGGCCCTCACCGAGTCGCTCGTCAAGATGCACCGGGCCAACCTCCGGCTCAACATCCTGCGCCGCGGCGTGGGGGCGATCGGCGAGAGCGACGTCACGCTGGCCCAGGCCTCGGACGCCATCGTCGTGGGCTTCGGGGTCCGGCCGGACGCCGGCGCCCGGCAGCTCGCCGAGCGCGAGGGCGTGGACGTCCGCACCTACCAGGTCATCTACCAGCTGCTCGACGACATCAGCCAGGCCCTCAAGGGCCTCCTGGCGCCCGAGGAGCAGGAGTTCGTACTCGGCTCCGCACAGGTGCGGGCGACGTTCCGCATCCCCCGGGCAGTCGTCGCCGGGTGCTACGTCACCGAGGGCAAGATCGTCCGGGGTGCCCGTGCGCGCCTGATCCGGGACGGCACCGTGGTCTACACCGGCCGCATCGACACCTTGAAGCGGTTCAAGGACGACGCCCGGGAGGTGGCCGCCGGCTTCGAGTGCGGCATGACCCTCGACGACTTCAACGACGTGAAGGAAGGCGACGTGATCGAGGCCTTCGAGGTGCGGGAGCTGCCCCGGGAGTAGAGGCATCGCCAACGGAGAGCCCTATGTTCGTCGGCATTGCCCGCTACGACTTCATCGTGCCGGGTTCCACGTCGCTGAAGGACAAGCGCCAGGTCGTGCGCCACATCGTCGGAGGGTTGCGTGCCAAGTTCAACGCGGGGGTGGCCGAGGTGGACTACCAGGACCTCCGCCAGCGGGGTGCCATCGCCGTCTCGTGTGTGTCGGAGTCCTCGTTCCATGCAAAGAAGATGCTGATGGAGATCGAACGCTTCGTGCGCAACCAGTACGCCATCGAAGTCCTGGACGCCACGCTCGAGGTCATGAGCCCTGAAGATGCCTAGGACCTATCCGCGCGCGGAGCGCGTCGAGCGGCTCGCCCGGGAGGTCCTCGGCGAAGCGTTGCAGGGCCTCACGGACCCTCGCATCGGCTTCGTCACCGTGACGTCGGTCAAGATGTCCCCCGACTTTCGCCAGGCCAGGGTCTACGTCAGCTTCCTCGGTCCGGACGATGCGCGTGAGGACTCGCTCGTCGCCATCCGCCGCGCCGTGCCGCATTTGCGGGCGACGCTCGGGCGGGAGGTACGGTTGAAGTTCCTGCCGGCGCTGGAGATCGTCGAGGACACGACAGCGGCGTACGGGGAGCGGATCGAACAGCTGTTGCGGGAGGCGGGCGTGTCCAAGCCACTGGTGGTCGAGAAGTTGGAGGAGCCGCACGATGACTGAGGGCCGCGATGATTGACGACAAGGAGTGGGCACGGGCCGTCGAGGTGCTGACCAACGCCGGGGAGGTCGCCGTGGCCTGCCACGTCTTCCCGGACGGCGACGCCTTCGGGTCGATGCTCGGTATCGGCCTGTACCTCCGGCGGCTCGGCAAGAAGGTCTGGATGGGCTGGGGGAGCGCGGCGCTGCGCACGCCGCCCCAGTACGCCTTCCTCCCCGGGCTCGACCTCGTCGGCGGTGACCCACCGCCGGCCCCCGAGGTGTTCCTCGCCGTGGACTGCGCCCAGGACACCCGCCTCGATCTGCTGCAGCCTGTCTTCAAGGCGGCCGGCACCCGCATCGACCTCGACCACCACGCCACCAACGACGGCTTCGGCGACATCAACCTCGTCGAGCCGGATGCTGCCTCGTCCTGCGAGCTGGTCTACGAACTGATCCGCCGGATGGGCGGGGTCCCGAACCCCGACGAGGCCACCGCGCTCTACACGGGGATCGTCACCGACACCGGGCGATTCCAGTACTCGAGCACGTCGCCGGCGACGCTCCGGGTGGCCGCCGACCTGCGGGAGCAGGGGGTTGACCACACCCTCGTCAACAACGAGATCTTCGAGTCCGCGCCGTTCGGCTACCTCCACACCCTGGGCGTCGTGCTCTCGCGCGCCAGGCTCGAGAACGGCCTCGTGTGGAGCTGGCTCGATCTGAAGGACCTCAACGGGACGAGGCTCGACGAGGCGGAGGACATGATCAACCTCCTGCGGGCAGTCCGGGAAGCGGACGTGGCGGTCCTGCTCAAGGAGACCGAGCCCGGCCGCTACAAGGTCTCCATGCGTTCGCGCGGCGACGTCGACGTCGCCCGGATCGCTGCGGGCTTCGGCGGCGGGGGCCACGCCAAGGCAGCCGGCTTCCCGGCCCCCGGCGCCGTAGACGAGACCATCAAGGCGATCAAGGCCGTGCTCGTCCCGGCCGCGCCGGATCCTGCCGGGCGTGCAGACGGCTGACGGGCTGGTCGTCGTGGACAAGCACGCCGGACCGACGTCGCACGACGTCGTCAACCGTCTGCGGCGGCTGTTCGCGACCCGCCGCGTCGGCCATGCCGGCACCCTCGACCCTCCCGCGACCGGGATCCTGCTGGTCGGTCTCGAGCGGGCCACCCGGATCCTGCAGTTCCTCCAGGCCCTTCCCAAGACGTACCGTGCGGTCGTCGCCTTCGGGACCACGACCAGCACCCAGGATGCGACGGGTGCGGTGCTCGAGGAGCGGCCCTGCGACTTCACCGCCGCCGACCTGCGCGCAGCCGCCGCCTCGATGGTTGGCGGCATCAGCCAGGTCCCGCCGATGGTCTCGGCCGTGCGGGTGGGCGGCGAGCGCCTCTACGCGGCGGCCCGCCGCGGCGAGGAGGTGGAACGCCCGGCCCGGACCGTCACGGTCTACGAGCTGGGGATCCGCGCCTTCGACCCCGGCTCGGCGTCGGGGCGGTGGGAGGCGACCATCGACGTCCGCTGCTCCAGCGGCACGTTTGTGCGGACCCTCGCCGCCGACCTCGGCGAGGCGCTGCACTGCGGCGCCCACGTGACGACGCTGCGCCGCAGGGCGATCGGCTCCCTCGGGGAGGCCGACGCCGTGACCGTCGCCGAGCTCGAGGCGATGGGGGAGGAGGAGCGCGCCACCCGGGTGCTGCCCATGAGCGCCGCGCTGGCCGACTTCGAGACGCTGGCCGTTTCCGGCGGCGAGCTGGACGATGTCGCGCACGGCCGGTCGCTCGGCAAGCCCGGGGGCGAGGCCGGCGCAGCGGTGGCCGTCGTCGATCCCGCCGGACGGCTGATCGCGGTCTACCGCCGGTACGGGGAGGGGCTCAAGCCGGCCGCCGTGCTCGTGCCATGAGCACTCCCGCCCCCTTGGCCGTCACGATCGGCAATTTCGACGGCGTCCACCTCGGTCACCGGGCCATCCTGGAGCAGCTCAAGGCGCATGCCGCGGCGGCGGGGGCGACGCCGGGGGTCGTGACCTTCGACCCGCATCCCCAGGCGGTCCTGCGAGGCCACGCCCCCATGGCGCTGACGACGACGGAACGCCGCACCCGGCTCCTGGCCGAGGCCGGGGTGCCCCGGGTGCTGGTCATCCCCTTTGACCGAAGCCTGTCGCTGGTCGAGCCGGAAGCCTTCGTCTCGGAGATGCTCGTGGAGAGGCTCGGTGTTCGCGCGGTGGTCGTGGGGGAGAACTTCCGGTTCGGCCACAAGGCCCGGGGCGACACCGCGATGCTCGCCACCATGGGCAGCGAGTTCGGGATGTCGTTCGAGGCGGTACCGCTGCAGGTACTCGAGGGGCGCCTGGTCTCGTCGTCGACCATTCGCTCGGCGATCGCCGCCTGCGACCTCGACTGGGCGACGAAGGCCCTCGGCCGGCCCCACCTGGTCCCCGGCCGCATCGTCCGCGGCAAGGGCAGGGGGGTGGGACTCGGGTTCCCGACTGCCAACATCGCCCCACCGGAGAACTTCTGCCTCCCGGGCCTCGGGATCTACGCCGGCCACCTCATCGTCGGGGACGAGCGCCACGTCAGCGCGATCAGCGTCGGCACCAACCCCACGTACGGCAGCCACAACCCCGTGACACTCGAGGCCTACGCCCTCGACTTCGACGGAGACCTCTACGGGGAGGAGGGCGAGATCGAGTTCGCCGCGTACCTCCGCCCCGAACGGGCCTTCCCGTCCGGGGCGGAGCTTGCAGCGGCGATCACGCAGGACGTGGCGGAGGTGCGGCGGCTTCTGCCGAACTAACCGGCCGCGCCCATGGCGTCGTGGGCCTCGAAGATCTGCTGGTCCGGCGGCGGCGGAGGCCCCTCCATGCCGAACTGCGCCATGACCTTCATGATCGCCGGGATCAGCCGCTGCTCGGCGAAGGTGTTCATGGCCTCTTCGGACTCCCAGACGTCGAAGGACTTGACCCGGCCCCCGTCGACGATCATGGTGTGGCTGATGCCGCCGGCGGGCGGCTCCTCTGCGCCACCGACCTCCTTCGAGACGGCGAGCGCCTGCTCCAGGGTTACTCCTTCGGGCAGCGTGGTTATGCACAGAATGTCCCCCGATCGTTGGACGGCCTGATGCTATCCGCTCGGCCTGCCCGTCGGGGCCCCGGCCGAGGGCCGAGGTGGCAGCAAACGTCGTCGGTATCCGGGGAACATCGCTGCCACACCTAGCCTGGAATGCCCGGCGTCGAGTCGATCGCAAAGACGGTCGCGGTCGGTCCGGCCCCGGCGGAGGATCCGTAGAAGGCGGCGTCGCCGAAGGCGAAGACCCCGCCGTCGGCCCCGGCAAGCCAGTAGCCCCTCCCATCGGCCGTGGCCGCCATCCCCGTGGCCGGCTTGTTGAGCCGAAGCCCCACCGCCGAGCCGTAGAAGGCGGCATCCCCGAAGGAGAACACGCCGCCGTCCCCCATCGCGAGCCAGGCGCCGCGACCGTCCGGCGTGCGGGCGATGCCCACCACGGGTTGGTTCGGGTGTGTGTACCCCGACGAGCCCACGATGCCAGGGGCGATCTGCTGGGCAAGGGGGATCGCGTCGCCGAAGTCGTAGATGATCCCTTTGCTGTCGGCAAGCCAGTAGCCCCGGCCGTCGGGGGTCGCGGCCATGCCGACAATGACACTCGTGCGAGGACCGATGCAGCCTCGAGGGATCACGAGGGTCAGCGGCAGGCAGGTGACCGCTGAACCGTAGTAGGCGGCGTCCCCGAAGGCGAAGACCCCGCCGTCGGCACCCACCAGCCAGTAGCCCCTGCCGTCCGGAGTTGCCACCATGCCCACGATGGGCCGGTTGAGCCTCAGCCCCACGGCGGAGCCGTAGAAACCTGCGTCCCCGAAGGCGAAGACCCCGCCGTCGGCGGCAGCCTCCCAATACCCTGTGCCGGTCGCCGGCAGGGCAGCGAAGCCGGTGACGGCGCCGTGGAAGGTGATGGGCCCTCCCGCCGGGAAGCCTGGTGGGACATAGGGCGCGGCGTCGCCGTACGTGGCCACCAGCGAGCCGTCATTCTCGGGCAGCCAGTAGCCCGCCCCCGAGGTCCGGATGGTGTAGAGGAGTGTCCCGTAGGAGGCATAGGTCCCGTTGGAGGCGGCACACGCCGGAGCGAGCAGGAGGTGCCCGGCGCCCCGGACCGTGGCGCTTCCAGCCCACGAGCCGTCGGCCTGGACGGTGAAGCCTGCCGTTGGCGAGAGGACGCCGTGGCTGTTCAGGTCGCCGAGGAGTTGTGTGAAGACGACGGTTGCGGTCACCGCCCCGGCGGGGATCGGGCAGGGGTCCACCGAGGTCACCGTGACGCTCGCACCGGACGGCCCCACGGTGGAGCTCAGCGAGAACGTGAGCTCGGCGTTCTGGGCCGCGGCGCCTGCCTGTTGCGCCGTGGCGCCTGCCTGCTGCGCCGAAGCGCTGGCCGGGACCAGGAGCACCGCCACGAGGGCAAGGATCGCCGCTCGAATCTGCTTCGTTCCAGTTTCAGGAAACGTGTGCACTATCTCCTCCTTGGTCCCTGATGAGTGGTTATGTCACCTTTGGGCGGAGGAGGTCAATCCCCAGTTCCAATGCCTTCGGGGGGAATTCGGACTGCGTCGCACACGCGGTGCGGGGCCTGCAGCTCCCCGGTGTCCGGGCGCCGGGCGCGGCTGGTGGTAGCATGAGGACACATGCCACTCGACACCGCCCGCAAGACCCAGCTCATCACCGAGCACGCCCGTTCCGCGGGCGACACCGGCTCGCCCGAGGTGCAGGTCGCGATGCTCACCCAGCGCATCGCAGACCTCACCGAGCACCTGAAGAAGTTCCGGGGGGACCACGCGTCCCGCCGGGGCCTGCTCCAGATGGTCGGCCGCCGCCGTCGCCTGCTCGATTACCTTCGACGGGAAGATGTCGCCCGCTACCGGGCCCTCATCGCCAAGCTCGGGCTGCGCCGGTAGTTCTCGCCGGTTCAGAAAGGAGACCGGGAAGCACCGCACCCCCCACCAGGGGTTTCCTTCACGTTCGGAGGCCGCCCGGTGACAGGTGCCAGTTGTCAGTGGCGAGCGCTCCACCCGCAGGTCGACGCCGGACCTCGCCGCGGAGCCTTCACCACTGAGAACTGGCCTTCCGGGAACCGTCCTCCCCAGATCACTCATGGGAGCTGACCACATGGAATCAGATTCGCAGGTTCATTCCGTAGAACGAAAGATCGGCGACCCGGTCTTCCGGTTCGAGACCGGGCGCCTCGCCCAGCAGGCCGACGGGGCAGTCCTCGCCCAGGTCGGCGAGACCACGGTGCTCGTCGCCGCCACCGCATCCCGAGGCGCCCGTGAGGGCGTCGATTTCTTTCCCCTCACCGTCGACGTCGAGGAGCGGATGTACGCAGCCGGCAAGATCCCCGGCGGCTTCTTCCGCCGCGAGGGCAGGCCCACCGAGCGGGCGATCCTGACCGCCCGCCTCATCGACCGCCCCCTGCGCCCGTGCTTCCCGGACGGGTTCCGCAACGAGGTGCACGTCGTGGCCACCGTCATGACGGTCGACCAGACCAACCAGCCCGACATCGTGGCGATCAACGGGGCGTCCGCGGCGCTCATGCTCTCGGGCATCCCCTTCGAGGGTCCCGTCGGCGCCGTGCGCCTGGCGCACGTCGAGGGCCGGTGGGTCGTCAACCCGACGTTCCAGGAGACCGAGAGCGCCACGTTCGAGATCGTCGTCGTCGGGCGGCGCAACACCGACGGCGGCGCCGGCATCCTGATGGTCGAGGCGGGCGCCACCGAGATCTCCCTCGACCTGGTCGCGGAAGGCGCCCCCGAGATGACGGAGGAGCTCGTCGCGGAGGGCCTGGAGGAGGCCAAGACCTGGATCCTCGAGGCCATCGCCCACCAGGAGGAGCTCGTTGCCGTCGCCGGGCAGCGGAACCCCAACAAGAAGTGGGTCATCGCGGCGCCGTACGACGCGGTGCTGTCCGACATGGTCGCCAGCAACGCCCGGGACCGCATCCTCGCCCTCGTCTCCGAGGCAGACAAGCAGACCCGGGAGAGCGGTCTCGACGAGTTGGCGGCCGAGGTGGTCGCCCACCTCGAGGCGGAGTACCCGGAACGGGCCAAGGAGATCGAGGCGGTCTTCCGCAAGCATGTGAAGACACTGATCCGGGAGCGCATCGTCAACGAGGGCAGGCGCATCGACGGCCGGGGACTCCGGGACATCCGCCCGATCTCCTGCGACGTCGGCATCCTGCCGAGGCTGCATGGCACCGGCCTCTTCAACCGGGGCCAGACCCAGGTCCTCTCGACGGTCACCCTTGGGATGCTGCGCATGGAGCAGATGCTCGACGACCTCGGGATCGCCGAGTCCAAGCGCTACATGCACCACTACAACTTCCCGCCGTTCTCGACCGGCGAGACTGGTTTCATGCGGGGGCCGAAGCGCCGGGAGATCGGCCACGGTGCCCTTGCCGAGCGGGCGCTGCTCCCCGTGATCCCCTCGGAGATGGATTTCCCGTACGCCCTCCGGGTCGTGAGCGAGGTCCTCTCGTCCAATGGCTCGACGTCGATGGCGAGCGTCTGCGGCTCGACGCTCTGCCTCATGGACGCCGGCGTGCCGATCAAGGAGCCCGTCGCCGGCATCGCCATGGGCCTCATCGCCGAGGGCGGCCGCTTCGTCACCCTCACCGACATCCTGGGGGCCGAGGACGCCTTCGGGGACATGGACTTCAAGGTCGCCGGCACCAAGACGATGGTCACGGCCCTCCAGCTCGACACGAAGATCTCGGGCATCCCGTCCGAGGTCCTCGCTGCCGCCCTGCAGCAGGCGCGCGAGGCCCGGCTCTACATCCTGGGCAAGATCGCCGAAGTCCTGCCGGCGCCCCGGCCCGAGCTGTCCCCGTACGCTCCCCGCATCGTGGCCTTCACGATCCCCGTCGACAAGATCGGCGAGGTCATCGGCCCCAAGGGCAAGCGGATCAACGAGATCATCGCCACCACCGGCGTCGAGATCGACATCGAGGACGACGGCACGGTGCGGATCGGCTCCAAGGAAGGTGGCTCGGCCGACGAGGCCCGCCGCCGCATCGAGGAGCTCGCCAACCCCCGGATGCCGCAGATCGGCGAGCGCTTCAACGGCATCGTGGTCAAGACGGCGCCCTTCGGTGCATTCGTGTCGCTGACCCCGAGCAAGGACGGACTTGTCCACATCTCCAAGCTCGGCGGCAACATCCGGCTGCGCCGGGTGGAGGACGTCATCTCCCAGGGCGACCCCCTCGAGGTCGAGGTCACCGACATCGACCCGATGGGCAAGATCTCGCTCGTGCCCGTCGAGCTGCCGCCGAGGGTGGCGGAGCTGCCGGCCGACTACGCCCAGGGCGAGTCTCGGGAACGTGGCGGGGACCGAGGCGGCGACCGTGGCCGAGGCGGCGACCGTGGCCGTGGCGGCGACCGTGGCGGGCCCCGGGGGCCCCGGCGGGAGGGCAGCCGGGACCGTGACCGCGCTCCCCGGTCCGAGGGCGAGTCCCGGGACTAGCTCTTGACCGAAGGGGTTTCCGATTCGGTGATCGTCCGCAGCGTCCTCCCGAACGGCGTCCGCGTCGTGACCGAGGCCATGCCCGAGGTCCGCTCGGCGTCGATCGGGTTTTGGATCGGCGCAGGGTCCCGCGACGAGCCGGCTGAGCTGGCCGGCTCGTCGCACTTCCTCGAGCACCTGCTCTTCAAGGGCACGGCGCGCCACACGGCCCTCGACATCGCCGAGGCCTTCGACGCCATCGGCGGCGAGTCCAACGCCTTCTCCACGAAGGAGTACACCTGCGTCCACGGCCGGGTGCTCGACCGGGACCTCGAGATGGCCACGGAGTACCTGTCGGACATGGTCGGCAACCCCGCGATCCTCCCCGACGACGTCGACTCGGAGCGCAAGGTGGTGCTGGAGGAGATCGCGCTGCGCGACGACACCCCCGACGACCTGATCTTCGATGTCTTCGCCGAGGACGTCTTCGGTGAGCACCCGCTTGGCCGCCCTGTGCTCGGGACGGTCGAGACGGTGAGGGCGGCCACGCCCGAGAGCGTCCGCACGTTCCACAAGGGTGGCTACCACCCGCGCAACATCGTCGTGTCGGCGGCGGGCCGCATCGACCACGACGTCGTCGCGGGCTGGATCTCCTCCCTCTTCGGCCCGGACGAGCGCACGGCGATCCGCCGCAGCCCCGTGGAGGCGCACGCCGCGCGGCGCCTGCACGTCGTCGAGAAGGACTCCGAGCAGGTCCACCTGCTGCTGGGGGGCCTCGGGTACTCCCGGGAGCATCCCGACCGCTTTGCCTGGGAGGTGCTCGACATCCTGCTGGGCGGCGGCATGTCCTCCCGGCTGTTCCAGGAGATCCGGGAGCAGCGGGGCCTCGCCTATTCCGTGTACTCCTACCGGGACCTGTACCAGGAGACCGGCATGTACGGCGTCTACGCCGGGACCATGCCCGGCAACGCCACCGAGGTGCTGAAGATCGCCGAGGGCGTCCTGGACGACCTCCAGGCCGGCGGCCCGACCGAGGCCGAGGTCGAGCGGGCGAAGGGCCACCTCCGGGGGTCGCTCATCCTCTCCCTCGAGGACTCCGCCAACCGCATGAGCCGCCTCGGCAAGTCCGAGCTGGTGCGAGGCGAGATCCTCACGGTCGACGAACTCCTGGCCCGGGTGGACGCCGTCGGCACCGCCGACGTCGCCCGGGTCGCCGGCGACCTGTTCCGCCCAGAGGGCCGGGTCCTCACCGTCGTGGGCCCCGTGAACGACGGAGACCTGCCGGGCTGGTAGAGCCCTCCTGTTTTCCAGTCGTCGCCCACGCCTGCGGAGTGTTCGACGACCCAGGGGGGATCCGCAGCTCACCCGGCTCCGCTGCGCTCCGCCGGGCTGCTCCTCCCCCCTGGACCCCCCTGTCCTCTCCAGTCGTCGCCCAC
>WNFC01007659.1_pt1 | contig 23712 bp, 20 predicted proteins | sample 5400541 | NCBI WGS metagenome assembly WNFC01 (sample SAMN13153342, study PRJNA577476) | soil metagenome | isolation source: 120 cm saprolite under Douglas fir tree site 2 hole 2 replicate 1 | place: USA:California | collected 2015-04-18
AACGCGATCGCGAGCATGGGCGCCACCGCCGCCGACGCGAAGCTGGTCGCGGTGAACGATCACGCCGACGGGCTGGCCGCGGTGGTGGACCGGCGCGCCGAGGTGTATGCCACCGACCGCGCGATCCTGATGGGCCTGGCGACGAGCGCGAGCAACCCGCGGCAGTTCGCGCTGCTTGACCGCTATCTCTCCTACGAGCCCTACGCGCTCATGCTCCGGCGCGGGGATCCCGCGTTCCGGCTCGCGGTCAACCGGACGCTGGCTCGGCTCTACCGCTCCGGCCAGGTCCTCGACATCTACCGCCGGTGGTTCGGGCAGTGGGGCGACCCGAGCCCGCTCACCATCGGGATGTACGCGGTCGAGGGGTTGCCTGAGTAGCCGCCGCCGTCAGAAGCTCCAGCCCGCGCCCAGGATGTAGCGCTGGTCCGTCCGGTGGCGGCCGGAGGCCGGCGTCGAGTCGTAGCGGAACTCGTAGCGCAGCTCCGCGAAGACTCCCTTCCACACCTTCAGGCGGGCGCCCGCGTCGATATTGAGCAGGTAGTCGCCGCCGAGATCCTCGAAGCTCGGCATGTACTCGAGCTTGTGGTAGAGCATGAGGGGCTCGATGGGGGTCCAGTCGATCGAGTAGGCCAGCCGTGGTCCGAAGAACTCGCTGGACCCGGTCCTTCTGTAGTTCTCGTACACCCACACCAGACCGGCCTCGGTGGAGAGATTGAAGGTGGGGCGCTCGAACCACTGGTAGCCGACGCCGGCGCCCGGGGCCAACCGTAGCTCCAGCTCCGCCACGCCATCGCGCTCCGCTCTCATCAATAAGTAGCCATAGAGCTTCTTGGTGAAGAAGTGGTCGTACTTCCCCAGCGCCATGGCGTAGTCGATCGTGGTGGACTTCTCGCTGGTACGCGGGTCCTGCTGCCGGCCGTAGTAATACTCGGCCCCGAAGGTGAGGCGATCGTCCGGCCAGCGCTTGGAAAGGGTGCCGCGGAAGCCGAGCTGCTCGGTCTCCGAGTTTCCGGTGGTGAGCAGGCCGTTCAGGGCGAACGATCCGGTCCAGACCGGCGGGGTGGGGTTGATCGCGCTGATGTCGGCGATGGCCACCGGCTGCGGCGGCGCCCCGGGGGCGGGCGCGGTCTGCACGTAGCGATCGGGCCCCGCTGCTCCTTGACGCCGACCGCGACCGGCGCGTCGGTGGAGAAGGTCTTCACCTTCGACATGTCCACCGTGACGTCCCCCGCACCTTCGGTCTTGATCGTGAGCTTGCCGCTGACCGCCTTGAGGATCTTGCCGGACAGACGGTCGCCGTTAAGGAAGAGCACCTCGTCGCCTCGGGCCGGGCCGGCCGGCGAGAGTACGAGGATCAGCATCGGGAAGAAGGCTATCGTCAACCGTCGCATGGACAGGGCCCTCTCTTGGCATCGTAGTGACGTCGCTGGGACTATTGTTGCTCCGGTGGCAAGGGAAACCGGCCGCATTTGACAAGCGCGAGGCTCCTGGCCGACAATCGTCATCGCCGCCGAGCCTCGGATCGCCTGCAAGTCCCGTCGGGCCGAGTGCCCGGGAAAGGTTTTCCGTCATGCGAGCCACGACGCGCCTTCGCCAGATGCTCAAGGCCCCCGGGATCATCGTCGCGCCGGGCGCCTACGACGGCTTCTCCGCGCGCCTGATCGAGGCGGCCGGCTTCCAGGCGGTGTACATGACCGGCGCGGGCACCGCCGCGTCGCACCTGGGCCAGCCCGACCTGGGCCTGGCCACGCTCACCGAGATGGCGAATCACGCGGGGCACCTCGCCTCGTGCGTCTCGCTGCCCGTGATCGCGGACGCCGATACCGGCTACGGTAACGTGCTCAACGTGGTGCGCACGGTGCGGGAGTACGAGAAGGCGGGGGTAGCGGGGCTCCACATCGAGGACCAGGTGGCGCCCAAGAAGTGCGGGCACATCGCGGGCAAGCAGGTGATCCCGACCGAGGAGTTCTGCGACAAGATCCGCGCGGCCTCCGAGTACCGCACCGATCCCGACTTCGTCATCATCGCCCGCACCGACGCCCGCGCGGTCACCTCGCTCGACGACGCGATCGACCGGGGCAACCGCTACGCGCAGGCGGGCGCCGACCTCATCTTCTTCGAGGCGCCGCAGACCGAGGACGAGATCCGACGGGTGGCGCGGGAGATCAAGGCGCCGCTGCTCGCCAACATGGTCATCGGCGGCAAGACGCCGGCGATCAAGGTGTCCGAGCTCGAGCGCCTGGGCTTCAAGATGGTGATCTTCCCGGCGGTGTGCATGGCCGCCGCGGTGCCCGCGATGGAGAAGTCGCTCGCGTTCCTGAAGGAGCACGGCACCGACTGGCAGCCCGGCCCGGTGCTGGGCCCGATGGACATCTTCCGCCGGGTGGGCTTCGACTGGTGGCACGGCATCGAGGAAAAGTTCGCCGGTCGCTGATGTCCCGCACGATGTTCGAGAAGATCTGGAGCCGCCACGTGGTGGCGGAGGGGCCCGGCGGCCAGGCGCTGCTCTACGTGGACCGCCACCTGCTGCACGAGGGCTCCACCCACGCGCTGGCGCGCCTGGAGCGCAAGGGCCGCCCGGTGCGCCGGCCCGAGGCCTGCCTCGCCACCGCCGACCACTATGTGTCGACCGAACCGGGGGCGGTTGTGCCCACCGAGCCGGGCGCGGGCGAGATCGCCAACCCCGAGATCCGGGCCATGGTGGCGGATCTCGACCGCCACACCCGCCGCCTCGGCATCACCTTCTTCGGCCGCGGGGAGCCGCGCCAGGGGATCGTGCACGTCATCGGCCCCGAGCAGGGCGCGACCCAGCCCGGCATCACGCTCATGTGCGGCGACTCCCACACCGCGACGCACGGGGCGTTCGGCGCGCTGGCCTGCGGCATCGGCTCCACCGAGGTGGAGCACGTGCTGGCCACGCAGTGTCTCTGGCAGCGCCGGCCCGAGGTGATGCGCATCACGGTGACCGGCACGCGCCCGTTTGGGGTCATGGCCAAGGACGTGATCCTCGCCATCATCGCCCGGATCGGGGCCGGGGGCGGGGTCGGCCACGCCATCGAGTACGCGGGGCCGGTCATCCGCGCGATGTCCATGGACGAGCGCATGACGGTCTGCAACATGTCCATCGAGGCCGGGGGCCGCGCGGGCATGGTGGCGCCCGACGAGACGACCTTCGCCTATCTCGAGGGCCGGCCGCTCGCGCCCCGCGGCGACATGTGGCCACGCGCGCTCGCCTTCTGGAAGACCGTCCCTTCCGACGCGGACGCGGTCTACGACCATGAAATTACGCTGGACGCGGCGGAGCTGGCGCCCACCGTGACCTGGGGCACGAGCCCGCAGGACGCGCTGCCCATCACCGGCCGCGTGCCCGATCCGAGCGCGGTCGGCGATCCCGCGCGCCGCGCCAGCATGGAGCGCGCGCTCGCCTACATGGCGCTCACGCCCGGCGCGCCGCTGGCGGGCACGGTGGTGAGCCGCGTGTTCATCGGCTCCTGCACCAATAGCCGCCTCGAGGATCTGCGCGCGGCGGCGGCGGTGGCGAAGGGGCGTCGCGCGGCGGTTCCCGCGTGGGTGGTGCCGGGCTCCGGGCAGATCAAGCGTGCGGCGGAGGCGGAGGGGCTCGACCGCGTCTTCACGGACGCCGGCTTCGAGTGGCGCGAGCCGGGCTGCTCGATGTGCGTCGGCATGAACGGCGATACCGCCGCGTCCGGCGAGCGTGTGGCCAGCACGTCCAATCGCAACTTCGAGGGACGGCAGGGCAAGGGCGCGCGCACCCATCTCATGAGCCCGGCCATGGCGGCGGCCGCCGCGGTCACCGGGCGCCTCACCGACGTGCGGACGCTCGGTCGCTAGCCATGGAGCCCTTCACCCGCCTCACCGCGGTGGAGGCGGCGATGGATCTGCCGAACATCGACACCGATCGCGTGATCCCCGCGCGCTTCCTCCGCAAGCCGCGCGAGGCGGGCTTCGGGCCGCTCCTCTTCCACGACGTGCGCTTCGACGCCGACGGCGCCCCGAAGCCCGATTTCGTGCTGAACCATCCCGGCTACCGGGACGCGAAGATCCTGGTCACCGCCGAGAACTTCGGCTGCGGGTCGTCGCGCGAGATGGCGGTGTGGGCCCTCATGGACTACGGCATCCGCGTGGTGATCGGGCCGAGCTTCGGCGACATCTTCTTCGAGAATTGCTTCAAGAACGGCGCGCTCGCGGTGGTGCTGCCGGCGGACGTCGCGGCCGGCCTGCGCCGCGCCCTCGCCGAGCGCCCCGGAGCCACCCTGACGGTGGATCTCGAGGCCCAGACCGTCACCGGGCCCGCCGGGGAAGCGTTCCGCTTCGAGATCGACGCCTTCCGCAAGCACGGCCTGCTCACCGGGCAAGACGAGGTCGAGATGACGCTCGCCCAGCTTCCCGCCATCGAAGCGTTCGAGGCGCGCCGCCGCGACGAGATGCCCTGGCTTGGCTGAGCGCGCCGGGGTGCTCGTCGCCTTCTTCGTCGCCACCTGGCTCACCGGGCTGTCGCTCGCGACCGCCTTCGCCGCCGCGGCGTACGGCTTCGGCCGCAGCGTGGAGCCGGAGCGTACCGACCTGATCAGCCTGGCGATCTTCGGGGTGATGGGGCTGGCCTCGCAGGCGGGGTTGCTGCTCGCGCCGTGGGCGAGCACGCGAGGGCTCACGTCGCGGATCATCGCCGCCCTGCTGATGGGGCCCGCCGGCGTGTCGCTGAGCATCTTCGCCTACGAGGGCTTCACGCGATACGCGACCTGGGCGATCTATCTCTGGGGCGTGCTCGTCTACGCGGTGGCCTACGTGGCGCTGGTCCGTGGGGGGCTTGGCCGGGTACGGGAGAGGTAGCCTTTTTTTGTGGTTGTATATACTAAACAGGTGATGTGTAATATGGCTCGATCATCTTAATAGAGACACCACATGGCTATCCCGATCGAGTCCTCACCTCCGCCAGGGTGGGAGCGCGAGGGGATCGACGGCCTGCTCGGTCTGTTCCCGCCGGGCCGGCTCAGCGAGATCGTCGGTCCCCGCTCCTCCGGAGCCAGCAGCCTGCTCCTGGCCCTCATCGCCCGGATCACGACTTCTGGTAGTCAGGGCGGCGGCCAGGTGGCCTTCGTGGACGGGATGGACGCGCTCGACCCGGCTTCCGCCGCGGCGGCCGGCGTCGATCTCTCCGCGCTGCTGTGGGTGAAGTGTGGCGGCCGGCTCCGGGTGGCGCTCAGCGCCGCCGATCTCCTCGTCCGCTGCCCCGGATTCGCCCTGGTCGTGCTGGACCTGGACGAGCTCGGGCCCATGCCCGCCTCGGCCCATATGAGGCTGCAGCGCGCGGTGGAGGGCGGCGACACCATCCTGATCACTCGGAGCGCCCGTCATCGTGAGGGCAGCCCCGCGTCGCTGGTCCTGGCCACCCGGCGGCTGGCGCCGCGCTGGATGGGGTTGCGCCCGCTCACCCGGCTCGCCGGCCTCCGCTCCGAGGTCTCCATCTTCCGCTCCCGCCCCTCCCACACTGACACCCTCTCCCCTCCGGGGAGAGGGCAGGGTGAGGGGCTAAAAGGTGAGGGGCTAACAGGTGAGGGGGGCCGCTGGACGCTCGACTGGACGCTATGACCCGCATCGCCTGCCTGATCACCATGAATGAACCCGCGGGGAACGAACCGGCGCGGCCCGCGCTGCTGCGGGTAGCGCTCGCGCATTCCCCCCGCGTGGAAGACGCCGGCGCCGGCCGTGTCTATCTCGACGCGTCCGGGCTCGAAGGACTTTTCGGCGACGAGCCGCGCCTGGCCGCGCGGCTCCGCGACGCCGCCGCGGCGGTGGGAGTGGAGATCCGCGTGGGCATCGCGGAGAGCCGCATCGCCGCGCTCGCCGCCGCGCGCCTGGGCCCGGGGGTGATGATCGTCGCGCCCGGTGGCGATGCCGCCTATCTGGCCCCGGCGCCGCTGTCGCTGCTCGACCTGCCGGAGGAGACGGCCACGCGCCTGTCGCGATGGGGGCTCCGCACGCTCGGCGAGCTGGCCGCGCTGCCCACCGCGGGGCTGTTCGAGCGACTCGGCGGCGACGGCGTCCGGCTCCAGCGCCTGGCCCGCGGGGAAGATCCGCGCCCACTCGTGTCGTGGCGGGCGGAGCCGCTCTTCGAGGAGTCCACGGAGTGCGAGTGGGGGCTCGAGACGCTCGAGGCGGTGGGGGAGCGCCTACGCGAGCTGGCCGCCCGCGTCTGCGCGCGGCTCGGCGCGGCCGGGCTCGCGGCCGACGGCTTCGAGTGGAGCTGTCGTCTCGGCGACGGCCGCGTCCACGAGGGCGCGCTCACCCCGGCCACACCCATGACCGATGCCGAGTCGGTCGGAGGATTGCTCCGGCTGGCGCTCGAGGCGCGCCCGCCGCGCGGCGTGGTCCTGGCCCTCACGTTTCGCGCCCGCCCGGTGCGGGTCGCGCCGGCGCAGGAGTCGCTCACCGATCGATCGCGCCCGGCTCCGCGCCTGCTCACCGCCACCTTGAATCGCCTGGTGGCGCTGGTGGGTGCCGACGCCATCGGCGCCCCCGCGCTGCTCGACACCCACCGCCCCGACGCCATCGCCCTCGCCACCTACCACCCTCACCCCTCACAAGAACTCTCTCCCCTCAGGGGAGAGGGCAGGGTGAGGGGTGAGAAGACGAGGGGTGAGAAGGTGAGGGGCGAAGCCTCCGCCCTCGCCCTGCGCCGCCTCCGCCCACCCGCGCCCGCGTCGGTGACGCTCGCCTCCGGCCGTCCGGTAGCGGTGCGCTCGAGCCGCCTCACGGGGCGCATCGTCGCCGGGGTGGGGCCGTGGCGCGTCTCGGGCGAATGGTGGAGCCCACGCCCGTGGCTGCAGGACGAATGGGACGTGGAGCTGGCCGACGGCACGCTGTGCCGCCCGCTGGCCGAGCGCGCGGCGCGGCTCGAGCAGTCCGCCATCGCGCTGCTGGACGCGAACGGTGTCTACGGCGCGCCCCGGCTCTATCGCGCCTGCAACCGGCTCGGCCTCTCGGCGCTGGTGGGCGCCGAGATCACGCTGGCCGACGGCAGCCGGCTGCCGCTGCTGGTGGAAGATCGCGAGGGGTACCAGAACCTCTGCCGCCTGCTGACCCGTATGAAGATGCGCGCGCCGAAGGGGGAGGGCGCCGCCACCTTCGAGGAGCTGGCCGAGTTCGCGGGCGGCCTCGTCTGCTTGACCGGCGGGGGCCGCGGCCCGGTGGCGGCCGCGCTCGCGCGCGCGGGCGCGCCCGCCGGCCGCGAGTGTCTCGAGCGGCTCGTCGGCATCTACGGCCGCTTCGACGTCTTCGCCGAGCTGCAGCGCCACCTGAGCCGCCCGGAGGAGGCGCGCAACGAGTGGCTGCGCGGCGAGGCCGCGCGGCTGCGCCTGGCCCCGCTCGCCACCAACGAGCCCCGGCTCATCGCGCGCGGGGACCGCCCGCTGCTCGACGTGCTCACGTGCATCCGCGAGCACATTACCCTCGAGGCCGCGGGCCGGCTGCTCGCGCGCAACAGCGAGCACTTCATGAAGAGCGGCCGGGTGATGGAGCGGCTCTTCGCGGACTGTCCCGAGGCGGTGGCCAATACCGGCGAGCTGGCGCTGCGTCTCGGCTTCACCTTGAAGGACCTGGGGTACCGCTTCCCCGAGTATCCGCTGCCCCGCGGCGAGACGCCGCTCGGCTTCCTGCGCACGCTCGCGCAGGCGGGAGCCCGCGACCGGTACGGCTCGGGGCCGCTCGCCGAGAAGGCACGGCGGCAGATCGAGCACGAGCTGGCCCTGATCGGCCGCCTCGACCTGGCCGGGTATTTCCTCATCGTCTGGGACCTCGTCCAGTACTGCCGTGCCCACGACGTGCTGGTGCAGGGGCGCGGCTCCGCGGCCAACAGCGCGGTGTGCTACGCGCTCGGCCTCACCGCGGTGGATCCGGTGGGCATGGAGCTGCTCTTCGAGCGCTTTCTTTCCGAGGAGCGCGGCGAGTGGCCCGACATCGACCTCGACCTGCCGAGCGGCGACCGCCGCGAGCGGGTGATCCAGTACGTCTACGAGCGCTACGGGCGCCTCGGCGCGGCCATGACCGCCAACGTGATCACCTATCGCGGGCGCAGCGCGGCGCGGGAAGTCGGCAAGACCCTGGGGCTGCCCGCCGACACGATCGCCAGCACTTCGCCCGGCTCTGGAGCGGCATCCAGGATCTGCCGCGGCACCTGGGCCAGCACTCGGGCGGCATGGTGATCGCTCAGGGGCGCCTCGACGGCGTGGTGCCGCTCGAGCCCGCCACCATGCCCGGCCGCAGCGTGGTGCAGTGGGACAAGGACGACTGCGCCGCGCTCGGCATCGTCAAGGTGGATCTCCTGGGGCTCGGCATGATGTCGCTGCTCCAGGACGCGCTCGAGATGATCCGGCGCCGCGGCGGCCGGGTGGACCTGGCCCATCTCCCCCAGAACGATCCGAAGGTGTACGCCATGCTCCAGCAGGCCGACACCATCGGCGTCTTCCAGGTGGAGAGCCGCGCCCAGATGGCGACCCTGCCGCGCCTGCGCCCCACGTGCTTCTACGACCTGGTGGTGCAGGTGGCCATCATCCGGCCGGGTCCCATCGTGGGCGACATGGTGCATCCGTATTTGCGCCGCCGCGCGGGGCGTGAAGAGATCACGGTGCCCCATCCCGATCTCGAGCCCATTCTCCGTCGCACGCTCGGGGTGCCGCTCTTCCAGGAGCAGCTGCTCCGCATGGCGATGGCCACCGCCGGCTTCACCGGCGGCGAGGCGGAGGAGCTGCGCCGCGCCTTCGGCTTCAAGCGCTCGGAGCGGGCCATGCGAGAGGTGGAGGTGAAGCTCCGCGCGGGCATGGCCCGCCAGGGCATCTCGGGCGCCGCCGCGGAGGCCATCATCCACTCCATCACTGCCTTCGCCCTCTATGGGTTTCCGGAGTCGCACGCGGCGAGCTTCGCCCTGCTCGCGTACGCGAGCGCGTATCTCAAGGCGCATCACCCGCCCGCTTTCTACGCGGCGCTGCTCAACAACCAGCCGATGGGCTTCTACGATCCGGCCACCATCATCGGCGACGCGGGCCGGCACGGGCAGGGGATCCGGCCCGCCGACGTGAACTTCTCGGGCTGGCTCTGCGCCATCGAGCCGGACGGAGTCGTGCGGCTCGGGCTGCGCTACGTGCGCGGGCTGCGGGAGGAGGCCGGCTTGCGCCTGGAGTCAGAGCGCCGGCGGCGGCCCTTCGCCTCGGTGGAGGACGTGGTGAAGCGCGGGGAGCTGCGTCGTGACGAGCTGGCCCAGCTCGCCCGGGTGGGGGCGCTCACGAGCCTCCAGCCGGAGCGGCGGGCCGCGCTGTGGGAGGCCGAGCGCGCGGGGCGTCCCGCGGGGGCGCTCTACGAGGATCTGCCCGCGTCGCGGGAGCCCTCGCCGTTACGGCCGATGAGCGCCGAGGAGCGGCTACTCGCCGACTATGACGGCACCGGCCTCACCCTCGGACCGCATCCCATGGCCTTCCGGCGCGGCCCGCTCGGGCGGATGGGCGTGTCGCGCGCGGCCGACCTGGCCGCCTTCCGTCACGGGGCGTGGGTGAAGGTGGCGGGGGCGGTGGTGGTGCGCCAGCGGCCGGGCACTGCCAAGGGCTTCGTCTTCCTGAACCTCGAGGACGAGACGGGCCTGATCAACGTCATCGTGCGGCCGGCGCTCTTCCATCGCCACCGGCTGGCCCTGGTCAACGAGCCCTTCCTCTTGATCGAGGGCACGTTGCAGCGGCAGGACAATGTCACCTCGGTGCGCGCCGAGCGGCTCGCCCCGCTGCGCCACCGCCTGGCGAGCGTGCCTTCCCACGACTTTCACTAGCCAGGCCAGTAACGGCGGCCAGGAATGCGCGGAGCGCTGGGGTCTCGGGCTTGTCGCGCCGCCGCACGAGGCCGAGGCGGCGCCCCAGGGCGGGCGAGAGCGGCCGCATAGAGAGCGCGCCCGAGCGCACCTCGTCTCGCACCGCCATGGCCGGGCTCACCGAGACGCCGAGGCCGGCGCCCACCAGCTTCTTGATGGCCTCCTCGTTGCCCAGCTCCATCACGATCCGCGGCCGTACCCCCCCGCGTCGGAACCACCCGTCGATCACGCGCCGGATGGTCCCGCCGCGCTCGTAGACGATGAGCGGATGGCGCGCCAGCACGGCCGCGGTGAGCGCGCCGCGCCCCGGCCACGCCTGGCCGGGCGGGCCCACCGCCACCAGCGGGTCGAGCAAGAGCGGCGTCACCTGGAGCTGACGGCCGGTGACCGGCAGGGTCACGAGGGCCACGTCCAGCTCGTTGGCGGAGACGGCGGCCGCGATCTCGGGGGCGTTGCCCGTCACCACGATGAGCTCGAGCTCCGGATAGCGCGCCCGCATCCGCCCCAGGAGCGGCGGCAGCAGGTGGATGCTGGCGGTGGCGCCGGTGCCGAGCCGCAGCCGCCCCGCCACCACGCCCCGGAGCTGGCGGAGCGCCTCCTGCGCGGCCTCGAGCTCCGCGAAGGCGCGTCCGGCGTGCTCCAGCAGCACCGCCCCCGCCGGGGTGGGGAAGGCGCGCTTGCCCACCCGCTCGAGCAGCGCGGTGCCGCAGCGGGCCTCGAGCTGACGCATGTGCAGGCTCACCGCGGGCTGGCTCAGGTGCAGGCTCTCCGCCGCGCGCGAGAAGCTCCCATGGCGTGCAATCTCTCGGAGAGTCCGCACGTGGGCGGGATTGAGGTCCACGATCCAGAAGTATTTCTCATCGTCGGTATGAGAACAATCTATTTCCCTTATCGCGGCCGGGCGGGCAGACTGCGGGGCAAGGAGCAATCCTCATGGGGGACGTCTCGGTACGCCCCGCGACGCCGGACGACGCCGCGGCCATCTGCAGGATCTACAACCAGGGCATCGAGGACCGCATCGCCACGCTCGAGACCGAGCTACGCACCCCGGAGGAGCGGCGGCAGTGGATGGCGACGCGCGGCCTGCGTCATCCGGTGGTCGTCGCGATCACCGACGGTCAGGTCGTCGGGTGGGGCAGCCTCAACGCGTTCAACGCGCGCCCCGCCTACGACAACGTGGTGGACCTCTCGGTCTACGTCGAGCGGGCCTGGCGGGGCCGCGGAGTGGGGAAGGCGCTCCTGCCGCATTTGCTGGGACTCGCGCGCCAGATCGGGTATCACAAGATGGTGCTGGCCACCTTTCCCTACAACGACGCCGGCCTCGCGCTCTACCGGCGCCTCGGCTTCTCTCCGGTCGGCGTCTACCACGAGCAGGGCCAGCTCGATGGCCGCTGGGTGGACGTCCTGATCATGGAGCAGCTCCTCTGACCCACGGCTGGCGCGTCGTCGCGACGCTCTCCGTCACCGAGACCGTCTCCTGGGGCATCCTCTACTACGGCTTCCCCGTCTTCCTCGCCTCGATGGAGCGCGACCTGGGCGCCTCCCGCGCCGCGGTCACCGGCGCCTTCACGATCGGCATGGGCATCGCGGCGCTCGCCGCCCTGCCGGTGGGCCGCTGGCTCGACCGCCATGGACCGTGGGGGCTGATGACCCTGGGCTCGTGTCTGGGCACCGCGCTGCTGATCACCTGGTCTCACGTGGAGAGCCTCACCGGGCTCTACGTGATCTGGACGCTGATGGGCCTGGCGCTGGCCGCCACACTCTACGAGCCCGCATTCGGGGCGGTGGTGCGCTGGTTCCCCACCGAGAACCGCGACCGCGCGCTCACCACCGTGACGCTGGCGGGGGCGCTCGCCAGCACCATCTTCATGCCGATCGCGGCCTGGCTGGTGGAGCACGGCGGCTGGCGGCAGGCGCTGCTCGCGCTGGCCGTCATCCTGGCGGTCCTGACCATTCCCCTGCACGCGATCGTGCTCCGGCGCCAGCCGCCGCACTTCGATCCCGCGCAGAAGCGCGCACCGCGTGCCCCCGGCGCCACCTTGAGTGCGGCCCGCCAAACCCCGATCTTCTGGGCGCTGGCGGTGGCGTTCGCGGTCGCCAACTTCGCGACGACCGCGGTCACCCTGCACCTGATCCCGTACATGGTGGCGCACGGCTGGTCGGCGGTCACGATGGCCGCCGCGATCGGCTGGATCGGGGCCATGCAGATCCCGGGGCGCCTGCTGTTCGTGGCGGTGAGCGGGCGCTTCGGCGCCCTCGGGGTGACGATGGCGGTGTTGTGCTCGGCGCCGCCAACGGGATGGGCACGCTCGCGCGCGCCACCACGCTCGCCGAGGTCTTCGGCTCCGGCCACTACGCGAGCATCGGCGGCGCGGTCGCCCTGGGCGCCAACGGCGCGCGCGCGGCCGGGCCGCTCGGCGCCTCGCTGCTGTACGTGGCGCTCGGCGGCTACCGGCCCGTCTTCTGGACCCTGGCGGGCGCGCTGGTGGTGGTGGGGGCGGTGGTGGCGGTGGCCGCGCGCGAGGCGCGGGCGCCCGCGGCCGCCCCCGGAGCGTAAACCGCCGGGCCCACTATCGGTTCGCGGTACGATAGGGTCCTATGCTCGCGGGATGGGGCCGCCTCGTTCATCGCTTCCGGCTCGTGATCATCGCGCTGTCCCTGCTGAGCCTGGTCCCGTCGCTGTGGCTGATCTTCCACGGTGGCCGCCTCGCCACCACCGACATCCCGACGACCACGGAGTCGGGCCGCGCGCTCGACCTGATCGGGCGTGAGCTGCCCGGGCGGCCGCCCTCGTTCAGCTTCATCTTCAGCAGCCCCACGCGCTCCGCCCAGGACCCCGCGTTCCGCCAGGAAGTGGAGCGGGCGGTGGCGCCGCTCCGCCGCGACGAGCGCGTCGCCCGCGTCCTCACCGCGTACGACCCGCCGGTGTACGACGTCTCGGTGCCCGCCGCGCAGCTCGTGTCGCGCGACGGCCGCCGGGTGCTCGTGGTGGTGGAGCTGAAGGGCGAGGCGGCCGCGTTCTCCTCGCTCGAGTTCTCGGTGCTGCCTCCCGACGTGTACCCCTCGCTGCGGGCCCAGGTGAAGACCGAGACCCTCGAGGTGCTCCCGGTCGGGAACATCCCGCTCAACCACGACTTCACCGAGGTGACGCGCACCGACCTGCGGCGGGCCGAGCTGGTGATCCTGCCCGTGGTGGTGGTGCTGCTCCTGATGGTGTTCGGCTCGGTGGTGGCCGCGCTGCTGCCGCTGGCAGTGGGCGCGCTCTCGATGGCGGGGGCGATCGCGGCCACGCTGCTCATGGCCCGCTACACGTCGGTCTCGGTGTACGCCCCGAACATCGTGACCATGATCGGCCTCGGGGTGGCCATCGACTACTCGCTCTTCATCGTGAGCCGCTTCCGCCAGGAGATCCGGGACCACGACGGCCCGGAGTCGCTGGAGCGCACGATGGCCACCGCCGGGCGGGCCATCCTCTTCTCGGGGCTCACCGTCGCCATCGGGCTGCTCGGCATGGTCTTCCTCGGGCTCGGCAATATCGGCTCGATCGGCTGGGCCGGCACCGTGGTCGTCTCGCTGGCCGTGCTCTACGCGCTCACGCTCCTGCCCGCGCTGCTGGCCGTTCTGGGGCCGCGCGTCAACGCGCTCCGGCTGCCGTTCATCCATCCCGAGCGCCGGGCCACCGGGCGCGGGATCTGGCACCGGATCGCCGTCACGGTGATGGCCCATCCGTGGGCGGTCTTCATCTCGGTCTCGGCGCTGCTGCTCCTCCTCGGGCTGCCGTTCCTGCACCTCAAGGTGGGCTCGGGCGACGTCAACGCGCTGCCGCCCGAGGCGGTCTCGCGCCGCGGCGACCTGGTGCTGCGCGAGCACTTCCCGGGCGCCGACAGCAACCGCATCCTGGTGGTGGTGCGCTACCCGGACGGCACCCCGCTGACCGCCCCCCGCGTGGGCGGCCTCCACGACCTGAGCCGCTGGCTCGCCGCGCGGCCCAACGTGGCGCGGGTGGAGAGCCTGGTGGATCTCGATCCGAGCGTCACCCGCGAGCAGTACCAGCAGCTCGCCACCGCGCCCGCGGAGATGCGCCCGCCCGGCGTGGCCCAGGTGCTGCGGCAGACCGTCGGCGGCCGCCTGGCCCTGCTGGTGGTCTCGAGCCCGCTGAAGCCGTCGAGCCCGGAGGCGCGCGCCCTGGTCGAGGAGATCCGCGCGTCCCATCCGAGGCTCGAAGGCGAGGTGCTCGTGACGGGGCAGACCGCCTTCGATCTCGACATCATCGACCTGGTCACGCGCCACGCGCCGCTGACGGTCGGCCTCGTCATGGTCGCGACCTATGTCGTGCTCTTCCTGCTGCTGGGCTCGGTGCTGCTGCCGCTCAAGGCGGTGATCATGAACCTCCTGTCCATCAGCGCCTCCTACGGCGCGCTGGTCTGGATCTTCCAGGAGGGGCACTTCGCGAGCTGGCTCCACTTCACCCCGGGCCCGATCCAGACCGCCACGCCGCTCATCATGTTCTGCTTCGTGTTCGGCCTCTCGATGGACTACGAGGTCCTGCTGCTGAGCCGGGTGAAGGAGGAGTACGAGCGCACCGGGGACACCACGCGGGCGGTGGCCGAGGCGCTCGAGTCCACCGGGCGGCTCATCACCGGCGCGGCCGCCATCATGGCCGCGGTGTTCTTCGGCTTCGCGACCGCGCGCTCGGTGATCATCCAGGCGGTGGGCATCGGCATCGGGCTCGCGGTGGTGATCGACGCCACCATCGTGCGCGCCCTGCTGGTGCCCGCCACCATGCGGCTCATGGGGCGGTGGAACTGGTGGGCGCCCGCGCCGCTGGTCTCGCTCCATCGCCGCCTGGGGCTGGCCGAGCGCAGCGCCGATGCCGAACAACTCGGAGGGGGGCTCCGCCCCCCTTCCGAACCTCCCCCCGCAGACGGGAAGCGCGGGCGGAGCCCGCGCTCGAACGTGGACCAGGCCGCCGCCCGGGGGTCGTCCGGTGTTGGCGGGACAGACTCCTAGTCCTCCGGCTTCCCCCCCGCTGATCCGCTACCAGCCCGACGGCCCCGTCGCCACGGAGTACCGCGTCGGCCTCTGCGCGTGGCAGGACAAGAGCATGCTGGAGGAGGGGTCGTTCTACCCGATCAAGAGCATGAAGGCGGAGGAGCGGCTCTGGTGGTACAGCCGCTTCTTCGACGCGGTCGAGGTCAACTCCACGTTCTACGCGCCGCTCTCCGCCCAGAACGCGGTGCTCTGGGCGAAGCGGACGCCGCCCGGCTTTCTCTTCAGTGTGAAGGCCTACGCGCTGCTCACCGGGCATCACCTGGACGCGGGCCGGCTGCCGCCGCCGCTCGCCGCGCTGCTGCCCGCCTCCGCGCGGGCCAACGCCCGGGGCCAGTGGGAGAACGGCGTCTTCGGCGAGGACGCGCGCGAGTGGGCCTTCGCCGCGTTCCGGGAGGGGCTGCAGCCGTTGGCGGACGCGGGCAAGCTCGGCTACGTGCTCTTTCAGATGGCGCCGTGGGTGAAGTACGGGGACCGGGCGCTCGAGTATCTCGCGGGGCTGCCCGCCCGCCTGCCCGGGACGACGATCGCGGTGGAGTTCCGCGACGCCTCCTGGCTGCCGCGGCATACCGAGGAGACCTTGAAGGTCTTGAGCGAGCGCGGGCTGACCTACGTCTCGGTGGACGCGCCGCGGACGCCCGCCTCCGTGGACACGACGGTGGCGCTCACCGCGCCCACCGCGGTCATCCGGCTGCACGGACGCAACCGGGAGGGCTTCATGAAGCAGCTCCAGGGCCGGGCCCCCAGCGTGGCCGAGAAGTACGGCTACCTCTACGACCGCGCCGAGCTGGCCGGGATCGTGGCCCGCGGGCGCGCGCTGGCGGGGCAGGCCCGCCGCGTCTACTTCAAGCTGAATAACAACGTCGGGGACGCTCCCGCCATCAACGGCGAGGACATCAAGGCGCTGCTGGGGCTCGAGACCGCCGATCGCGCTGCGGTCCTGGAGGAGTGGCGGAGCCGGCGCCGCGCGGGCCCGACCCGCCCCTGAAGCCCCGGAATCCACATGATAGAATGGCGCATCCAAACGGGGCGGAGGGCAGGCGGGTGCCGATCTACGAGTACGAGTGCCAGGGGTGTCACCGGCGGGTCAGCCTTCTGATCCGCACCCTGTCCGCGGCCGAGGCGCCCCGATGTCCGCGCTGCGGCAACGCCGCCCTGTCCCGCCTGATGTCCCGTTTCGCCACCGTCAAGTCCGCAGACTCCCGCCTCGACTCCCTCTCCGACCCCTCCAGCTTCGGCGACCTCGACGAGAACGATCCCCAGAGCGTGGCCCGGTTCGTCAAGAAGATGGGCCACGAGATGGGGGAGGACCTCGGCGAGGACCTCGACGCCGCCATGGACGAGGCGATGACCGAGGGCGATGAGCCCGGGGGCGACGACGGCACGCTCATGGACCCGGGCGGTGGCGGGGACGACGCGGGGGAGCCGCCGGCATGAAGATCGACGCGCTGCCCGGCCTCGCGGCCCTCGACGAGGGGCGCTGGAACGCGCTGCTCGACCGCTCGCGCCTGCCCTCGCTCTTCCTCACCTGGCCGTGGCAGACCGAATGGAGCCGGGCCTTCGCGGCTGACCGCCCCCAGCAGATCCTGACCGCGACGGACGCCGACGGCAGCCTGGCCGGCGTGCTGCCGCTCTACGAGGACGGGCCCGGCCGGCAGCGGATCATCGGCGGGGTGGAGGTGTCCGACTACCTCGACCTGATCGCGGTGGCGGGACGGGAAGAGGAGATCTGGCAGGCGTTGCTCCAGCACCGCGCCGGTCAGCCCGGCGAGTGGGATCTGCACGGCATCCGCGCGGCTTCGGCCACCGCCACCGTGCTGCCCGCGCTCGCGCCGGGCCACGGGCTGCGGGCCACGGTGGAGCGGCAGGACCGATGTCCGGTGCTGGCACTGCCCAAGACCTGGGACGAATACCTCGCGCGGCTCTCCGGCAAGGACCGGCACGAGCTCCGGCGCAAGATGCGCCGCCTCGAGCGGGAGCTGCCCGGGGCGACGGTGCGCGCGCACGGGGAGCCCGCCGGCTGGGACGAGGCCATGACGCGCTTCCTCACGCTCCATCGCCTCTCCAAGGTCGGCAAGGCGCGCTTCATGGACGAGCGCATGGAGCGCTTCTTCCGCTCCGTCACCGCCATCCTCGCCGCTGAGGGCTGGGCGCGGCTCTGGTTCCTCGAATACGAGGGCGCGGCGGTGGCCGCGTTCATCTGCCTCGAGTACGCGGGGAGCGTCGGCCTCTACAACTCGGGCTTCGACCCGGCGCGCGCCCAGCTCGCGCCCGGCATCGTGCTGCTCGCCCACGTCATCCGGGACGCCATCGAGCGCGGTCTCCCCACCTTCGACTTCCTGCGCGGCGAGGAGCCGTACAAGTACGGCTTCGGCCCGTCGCCGGAGGACGTCTTCAATATTCGTATAACCGGGCGGATCACCCCGTGAACCTCTCCGTCGCGATCCTCTCGGTGCACACCTGCCCGCTCGCCGCCCTCGGCGGCAAGCAGACGGGTGGCATGAACGTCTACGTGCGGCAGACCGCGCGCGAGCTGGGCCTCATGGGCGTGCACGTGGATGTCTTCACGCGCTCGCAGAACGCGACGATTCCCCGGATCGTCGAGCTGGGCCCGGGGGCCCGCGTCATCCACCTGCCCGCGGGCCCCGAGGCGCCGATGCCCCGCGAGGCGCTGCATCGCCACCTCGACGAGTTCGCGGCGGGGGCGGAGGGGTTCGCGCGCGAGCAGGGCCTCCGCTACGACCTCATCCACTCGCACTACTGGCTGTCGGGCGTGGCGGGGCTGCGGCTGCGCGAGCGCTGGGGGGCGCCCCTCGTGCACATGTTCCATACCCTGGGCCGCCTCAAGAACGAGGTCGCGCAGACCCCCGACGAGCTGGAGCCCGCGCTGCGCATCGACGAGGAGACCCGCATCGTGGCGCAGGCCGATCGTCTCGTGGCCGCCAACGTGGTGGAGCGGGCGCACCTCGTCTGGTACTACGGCGCGCGCAGCGAGCGGGTCGCGGTGATCCCGTGCGGCGTGGACACGGAGCTGTTCCAGCCGATGGACCCGGCCAAGGCCAAGGATCTGCTCGAGCTGCCGCCGGACCCTCTGCTGCTCTACGTGGGGCGGCTCACGCCCATCAAGGGCCTCGACACGCTGCTGGAGGCCATGGTCGCGGTCCCCGAGCCCGCCGATCTCCTGGTCGTGGGCGGCGAGCACGACGAGCGCGACGGGGGGCACGCCGCCGCGCTGCGGGCGCAGGTGGCCGCGCTCGGCCTGGACCGGCGCGTGCGCTTCCTGCGCGCGCAGCCCCAGCGGCGGCTCCGGCTCTTCTACGCCGCCGCGGACGTCACCGTGATGCCGTCCCATTACGAATCCTTCGGCATGGTGGCGCTCGAGGCCATGGCCTGCGGCAGCCCGGTGGTCGCCACGCGCGTCGGCGGGCTGGCCACCACGGTTCAGGACGGCGTGACCGGCCGCCTCGTCCCGGAGGGCGATCCGGCCGCGCTGGCCGCCGCCATCACGCCCTTGCTCGGCAGCGCGGAGGGCCGGCGGCTCGGCCAGCAGGCCACCCGCTGGGCCGCCGAGCACCGCTGGCCGTGCGTGGCGGAAGCGGTCTGCCGCCTCTACTCCGAGCTGCGCCCCGTCGCCCGGGAGCACCTCCCTCACGCCCCCTGCAGGAGCTGGCTATGACGACTCGAGGTGGAGAACCCGTCACGGTGAACGGCCGGCGCTATGCCTGGCCGGACCGGCCCCTGGTGGTGGTGTGCGTGGACGGCAGCGAGCCGGACTATGTCCGGCGGGCCATCGCGGCCGGGGCGATGCCGTATCTGGCCGGGGCCCTGCCGAGCGGGACCGATCGTCTGGCCGACTGCGTGGTGCCGAGCTTCACGAATCCCAACAACCTGTCGATCGTGACCGGCGTGCCGCCCTCGGCGCACGGCATCTGCGGCAACTACTTCTTCGATCGTGAAGCCGGCGCGGAGGTCATGATGAACGACCCCCGCTACCTCCGCTGCGGGACCATCCTGGCCGCGTTCGCCCGGGAAGGCGCGCGGCTCGCGGTGGTGACCGCCAAGGACAAGCTGCGGCGGCTGCTGGGCCACGAGATGCGCGGCGTCTGCTTCTCGGCCGAGAAGGCGAACGAGACGACGCAGGCCGAGCACGGCGTGGCGGACGGGCTCGGGCTGGTGGGCCTGCCGCTGCCCTCGGTGTACAGCGCCGATCTCTCCGAGTTCGTGTTCGCGGCGGGGGTGAAGCTGATGGAGTCGGTGCGCCCCGACATCATGTATCTCTCCACCACCGACTACGTGCAGCACAAGCACCCGCCGGGCTCGGCGGACGCCAACGAGTTCTACGGCATGATGGACGGCTACTACGCGAAGCTGGCCGGCCTCGGCGCCACGCTCGCCATCACCGCCGACCACGGCATGAACGCCAAGACGGACGCGGCGGGCCGGCCGCGGGTCATCTACCTCCAGGACTATCTGGATCAGTGGGTGGGTGCCGGGCGCGCGCGGGTCATCCTGCCGATCACCGATCCCTACGTCGTGCACCACGGCGCGCTGGGCTCCTTCGCCACCATCTACCTGCCCGAGGGCGCCGATCCGGAGGATCTCCGCCGGCGCCTCACCGGGCTGGCCGGGATGGAAGTCGTGCTCGATCGGGCGGCGGCCTGCCGCCGGTTCGAGCTGCCGCCCGACCGCGTGGGCGACCTGGTCGCGGTCTCCGAGCGCCACGTGGTGCTCGGCACGAGCCTGGCCCGCCACGACCTCTCGGGCCTCGACGCCCCGCTCCGCTCCCACGGCGGCATCAGCGAGCAGACCGTGCCCCTGCTCCTGAACCGCCCGACCAAGGGCGTGCCCGGCGACCGCCGCCTCCGCAACTTCGACATCTTCGACCTGGCCCTGAACCACGTGCAGTAAACGGATGTCCGCAATCTGGGGGAGTGCGGGGGCCATGTCTGGGCCCCCGCAGCTGAAGAGCCTGAGGAACTAAACGAATGTCCGCGGACTGGGGGAGTGCGGGGGCCATGTCTGGGCCCCCGCATATGAAGAGCTTAAGGAAGTAAACGAGTGTCCGCCATCAGGCATGAGCCTTAGCGCGCGCGTCGTAATCGTCGGCGGCGGCATCGTCGGGGCGAGCGTCGCCTATCACCTGACGCAGCTCGGCTGGCGGGATGTGGTGCTGCTGGAGCAGGGGAGCCTCTCCTGCGGGACCACGTGGCACGCGGCGGGCCTGGTCGGCCAGCTCCGGTCCTCCAGCAATTTCACCCAGCTGATCCGCTACAGCGCGGATCTCTACAGCCGCCTCGAAGCCGAGACCGGCCAGGCCACCGGGTGGAAGCGCTGCGGCAGCGTCAGCGTTGCCCGGACGGCGGAGCGGATGATCCAGCTCAAGCGCAATGCCGCGATGGCCACCGCCTACGGCGTCGAGGCCCACGTGATCAGCCTGGACGACGCGGCAGCCCGCTACCCGCTGATGCGGATCGACGATCTGGTCGGCGCGGTGTGGATCCCCGGCGACGGCAAGGCCAACCCGGCGGACATCACCCAGGCGCTGGCGCGCGGGGCCCGCGCGGGCGGGGCGCGGCTGATGGAGGGCGTCAAGGTCACCGGCGTCAACGTGGCGCGGGGCGCGGTCGCCGGAGTCGAGACCTCCGCGGGGCCCATCGCTACCGAGATCCTGGTCAACTGCGCGGGCATGTGGGCGCGCGAGCTCGGGCGCTTGAGCGGCGTGACGATCCCGCTCCACGCCTGCGAGCACATGTACATCGTCACCCAGCCCATCCAGGGCGTCGCCTCGGACCTGCCGGTGCTGCGCGATCCCGACGGCCACATCTACGTGAAGGAGGAGGTGGGTGGCCTCCTCATGGGCGGCTTCGATCCGTGGGCCAAGCCGTGGGGCGCCGAGGGCATCCCGGAGGGCTTCGCGTTCGGGACGCTGAAGGAAGACTGGGACAAGTTCGACATCCTGATGCGCAACGCGCTCGTGCGCCTGCCCGCGCTCGAGACCGCGGAGGTGCGCACGTTCCTGAACGGGCCCGAGTCCTTCACCCCCGACAACTACTTCATCCTGGGCGAGGCCCCCGAGGTGCGCCGCTATTATGTCGGCGCCGGCTTCTGCTCGGGCGGCATCGCGGCCGCGGGCGGGGCGGGGAAGGCGCTGGCGGAGTGGATCGTCGAGGACCGCGCGCCCATGGATCTCTGGCCGGCGGATATCCGGCGCTTCGCGCCGTTTCATGGCAACCGTCGCTTCCTGCGCGAGCGGGTCAGCGAGATCGTGGGCGTGCACTACAATATCGCGTTCCCGAACCGCGAGCTCACGAGCGGGCGCGGGCTGCGCCGCTCCCCGCTCCACGAGCGGCTGCGGGAGCGCCGCGCCTGCTTCGGGGCCAAGATGGGCTGGGAGCGCGCCAACTGGTTCGCCCCGGACGGGGTCGAGCCGGAGGCCGTCTACTCCTTCGGCCGCCAGAACTGGTTCCCGTACGCCGCGGCCGAGCACCGGGCCGCGCGCGAGGCGGTGGCGGTCTTCGACCAGACCTCGTTCGCCAAGCTCAAGCTCGAGGGCGCGGACGCGGAGGCGGTGCTGCAGCGGCTCTGCGCCAACGACGTGGACGTTCCGCCCGGCCGCGTGGTCTACACCGCGATGCTCAACGAGCGCGGCGGCTTCGAGAGCGACCTGACGGTCACGCGGCTCACCGCCGACGCCTACCTCGTCGTGACCGGCTCCGCGCAGGGCACGCGCGACCTCGACTGGATCCGGCGCCACCTGCCCGCGGGCGCCCGCGCCACCGTGACCGAGGTGACCGGCGCCTACGCGGTGCTCGGCCTGATGGGCCCGCGGTCGCGCGAGCTGCTCGCCCGCGTGAGCGACGCCGATCTCGGCCCGGGCGCGTTTCCTTTCCTGACCTCGCGGGAGATCGCCATCGGCCAGGCGACCGCGCGCGCCTCCCGGGTCACCTATGTCGGCGAGCTCGGCTGGGAGCTCTACGTACCGGTCGAGCAGGCCGGCCTCGTGTACGATGAGCTCGCGCAGGCGGGCCGGGATCTGGGGCTGCGCGACGCCGGCTACTACGCGCTGGACTCGCTCCGCATGGAGAAGGCTTACCGGGCGTGGGGGCGGGAAGTCACCATCGACGATACCCCCTGGGAAGCGGGGCTCGGGTTCGCGGTGCGGCTGGACAAGCCGGTGCCGTTCCTCGGCCGGGAGGCGCTCCTGGAGCAGCGGGAGCGGACGCTGACGAAGCGACTGCTGACCTTCGTGCTGGAGGACGAGGCGGCGCTGCCGTGGGGCGACGAGCCGATCCTGCGCGACGGGCGCGTGGTCGGGTCGGTGACCTCGGCGGCCTTCGGCCACACGCTCGGCCGCGCGGTGGCCATGGGCTATGTGCGCGATCCAGGTGGGGTGGATGCGGCCTACGTTGCGGGCGGCCGCTTCGAGCTCGACGTCGCGGGGGACCGGATCCCGGCGCGGGCGGGCCTCGCCGCGCCCTACGATCCCCGCGCCCTGCGCGTGAAGAGCTGAGGGGAAAGGACGGAGCCCATGGACGCGACCCCGCGCGAGCCGTTCCTGCTGACCCCGGGCCCGCTGACCACCACGCGCGCCACCAAGGAAGCGATGCTGCGCGACTGGGGCTCGCGGGACGGGGAGTTCATCGCGATGAACGCGCGGGTGCGCCGGCGGCTCACCGAGCTGGTGCACGGCGACGGCAGCCACGTCTGCGTCCCGCTGCAGGGCAGCGGGACGTTCATCGTCGAGGCCATGATCGGCACGCTGGTGCCGCCGGCGGGCAAGCTCCTGGTGCTGGTGAACGGCGCCTACGGGCGGCGCATGGTCCGCATGTGCGAGTACTACCGCCGGGCCTGCGTGGTCCAGGAGACGGCGGAGGATCAGCCGGCCGACCCCGTGGTCCTCTACGCCGCGCTGGCGCACGATCCCGACGTGACGCACGTGGTGGTGGTGCACTGCGAGACCACGTCGGGGGTGCTGAACCCCGTCGAGGAGATCGCGGCGGTGACGGCCCGCCACCGCCGGCGCCTGCTGATCGACGCGATGAGCGCCTTCGGCGCCATCCCGCTCGACGCCCGGCGCGTGCCCTTCGACGCCCTCGTGGCCTCCGCCAACAAGTGCCTGGAAGGGGTCCCGGGCGTGGGCTTCGCGATCGTCCGGCGTGAGGCCCTGGAAGAGGCGCGCGGCCAGGCGCCGTCGCTGAGCCTCGACCTGCACGACCAGTGGACCGCGATGGAGAAGAACGGGCGGTGGCGCTTCACGCCGCCCACCCACGTGCTCGCGGCGCTCGATCGCGCGCTGGACCAGCACGCGGCCGAGGGCGGCGTGGCCGGGCGGGGCGCGCGCTACCGCCGCAACTGCACGCTACTGGTGGAGGGCCTGCGCGCCATGGGCTTCGAGACGCTCCTGCCCGACCGGCTGCAGGCCCCGATCATCGTCACGGTGCGGATGCCCGCCGATCCCAAGTTCCACTTCGAGACCTTCTACGACCGGCTGGCCCAGCGCGGCTACGTGATCTACCCTGGCAAGCTCACGGTGGCCGACAGCTTCCGCATCGGGTGCATCGGCGCGCTCGGGGAGGCCGAGATGCGCGGGGCGCTCGAAGCCATCCGCGCGGTCGTCGCCGAGCTCGGCGTCACCTCCTGCGCGCCCGCGCCAGCCTAGTGTCCTGAGTCAGAAATCATGGAACATATGGAAGGCATCGCGCGTTCTGATGTAAAAGGAGAACGCCGATGCCACGCGGACGCGCCAAGCCCCTGTTGGTCCTCACCGGAGAAGAACGCGAGACGTTGGAGCG
>WNFC01001778.1_pt1 | contig 23711 bp, 19 predicted proteins | sample 5400541 | NCBI WGS metagenome assembly WNFC01 (sample SAMN13153342, study PRJNA577476) | soil metagenome | isolation source: 120 cm saprolite under Douglas fir tree site 2 hole 2 replicate 1 | place: USA:California | collected 2015-04-18
TCGTCTATCCGGACAATGAGTTGAGTTATCCTGGGAATTTCCTGAACATGCTGTTCCGCACGACCGAGAGCCGCTATCGGCCTAACCCGACCTTGGAGCACGCGCTGGACGTCCTGTTCATCCTGCACGCGGACCACGAACAAAACTGCTCGACCAGCACGATTCGCAACGTGGGCAGCTCGCATGTGGATCCTTACTCGGCGACGGCGGCGGCCATCGCCGCGCTGTACGGCCCGCTGCACGGCGGGGCAAATGAAGAAGTGCTGCGCATGCTGATGGAAATCGGCTCGGTGCAGAAAGTGCCCGAATTCATCAAGCGCGTGAAGACCGGCGACACGAAACTGATGGGCTTCGGCCATCGCGTGTACAAGAATTACGATCCGCGCGCGCGCATCATCAAGAAAGTGGCCTACGAGGTTTTCGACTTGATGGGCAAGAATCCGCTGCTGGAAATCGCCCTGGAATGCGAACGCATCGCGCTTGAAGATGAATATTTCATCAAGCGCAAGCTGTATCCCAACGTGGACTTCTACACCGGGCTGATCTACCAGTCCATGGGCTTCCCGATGACCATGTTCCCGGTGTTGTTTGCTATTCCACGCACCTCCGGCTGGATTTCGCAATGGGAAGAGATGCTGCTCGATCCCGAACAGAAGATTGCGCGCCCGCGGCAGATTTATTTGGGCCACGACACGCGCCATTACGTGCCCATCGAGCAGCGCAGCTAAAACCAACGTTACGAAGTAGCGATGACATTTTTGGATACGCTCGCGCGCAAGCTGCTCGACAACTATGCGCGTCCCGGTATAGTTGAGAGTGAGAGATAGGGATGGGTCAGGCCCATAATGCATCCATGAACCCAGTCGCGCGACGCCGCAGCCAGCGAGTGCTCATGCAGGTGGCCGTGCGCATTCGCGGCGAAGACGTGCAGGGCAAGAACATCGAGGAAGAGACGCAGACGCTGGCCATCAACGCCCACGGCGCGCTGGTGCTTATGAAAGCGCGCGTGACCAGCGGCACCAAAGTATTACTGCAGCACAAGGGCACGCAAGAAGAACAGGAATGCCACGTGGCGTTTCCGCCTCTTACACGATCTCGTCGAACTCGCAATTCCGCTCAAAACAAGGAATAGTAGCCGTCGCGGCGCGCGATCTGAATGTTGGCGCCAAATAAAGCGGAAAGCTTTTCGGATGTAAGCATGTCCTGCTTTGGCCCGTCGGCAACGATGCGGCCCTCACGCAGCAACACCACTCGCTCGATTTCTGGAATGATCCCCGAAACGTGGTGCGTCACCAGGAGAATGCCCAGGCCGCCATTTGCTAGCGCGCGCATGGTGTCGCGCAGCTGTATCTGCGCGCCTATGTCGAGCGCGTTGCTGGGCTCGTCGAACAGCAGTGTCTGCGGGTCGTGAACCAGAGCACGAGCGATTAGCGTGCGCTTTGCTTCACCCGAGGACATCTGCGCCACCGGGCGCCCGGCAAGGTGTGCGATCCCCATCCGGGCGAGCGCCGCGTCCGTTTTTTCGATCAACTTGGGATTGGGCGCGTGATGCGGAAAAATGCGCGTGCTGCTGAAAAAACCGGAGAGCACCACGTCGCGGCCGGTCGCATCGCTGGTACAGGATGCCAGGAGGTCGGGAGAGACAATGCCCAACAGCGAGCGCAGCTCAAAAACGTTCCAGCGCTCGCGGCCGAAGATCGAGATAGAGGACCCATCGTTCGCGACCGGATAGCATTCACGCGTGATGGTTTTGATCAGTGTGGACTTGCCACAGCCATTCGGGCCGAGAATGCACACATGCTCGCCAGCCTCGACGCGCAGGGTGATGCCTTGCAGCGCCGCAAGCTCTCCGCGCATCACCGTGACGCGATTCAGCGCGAGGAGCGGAGGCTGGCCTTGATTTTGCGCCATAGGACTAGCCGGCATGTCCTCAAGAGTTTAATTCGTCAGGGGGAGAAAACAAAAAGGAGGTGAAAACGTATGGGTTCTCACCTCCCGGGGTGGTGGGGTGTTGCGGACATTCCCTCAGCAGCAGAACAAGCCTGCCCTGCCAGGCAGGTCTGGTTCCTCACTCGCGTGATGTCGCCGCAATGCGGTAAGAGACTTACCACCAGAGGGCATGTCTGAGCGTTTTGTAACACCGCAAAACGTGCGTGTCAACGCCAAAAATCGCTGCCGAATAACGCTATTCTGAAAGTTGGAACGGCCAGTTGCTCAGTCGCCGATGGCGTACTCCGGGGTAGCCAGGGCAGTGAAGCGCCGCGCGGGCTGGCGCCGGTATTCCAGGCGCGGGCGGACCCTCGCGCTTTCATGGTGCGCCGCGGGCCGCAATTCGCCTTGCAGCTTTTCGCGCAGCCGTCGATGCGCGCGGAACAACCTCAGCCGCACGGCCACCACCGATATTCCCAGGCGGCTGGCGACCTCCTGCGTCGAATAGTGCAGCACATCGCGCAGCAGGCATGCCTGCCGCAAATCCGGCGGGAGTTGCACGATGGCTTTCGCCAGCAGCCGGCCCATCTCGCGTCGCGCGCAGCGCTCTTCCGGATCCAGTTGCTCTGACTCTATGCTGCTGCCGATCGTCTCTTCGCTTTGGCCCTTGCGCTGATCCAAAGACGCAATCTTTCCATCGCGGCGCTGGCGCAGCAGGTCGATCGAAGTGTTCGCCGCGATGCGCGAAATCCACGCGCGGAAATCGTCCATCGATTCGTCTTGCTTCCCCGCAAACTGTTCCAGCCGCGACCAAGCCTTCAGCACCGCTTCCTGGCTAACGTCTTCGGCGTCCGCTGGGTTCCCGGTAAGCCCCCGTGCACGGCGGTACAGCGTCGGCATGTATGGCGAAATCATTTCCCCGAACGCGTCAGGGTTTCCGTTTCGTGCCTGCGCCAGCAAGCTGGAACGGCCCCGCGGAGGGGCATCAAGGCAAAGGGTGACAGTTGCCGCGCTCATAATCGGCGGTTAAGGTGGCAGTCTGAGAGCCACGGCCGCTGTTCCGTCTATGTATCAGAAAACATGGGGCATACCTGTGAGTAACAGGAAGAAAATACACGTCTCCACCGACCGTTTTTGGGACGGCGTTGTCGCAAAACCGGTCAGGGTCCCTACGCAAATGGCTTTGCGTGTGACGCGTTTAACGTGTGCTTTTCGCTTTCGAGGCAGGCCTTTCGGCGCGGTGCTCATCCAGGGTCTGGCGCACCAGCCGCCCCAGTATCGTTGGGCTGTAGGGCTTCTGCAGGTAGTGCGCTTGCGCCCCCTCCGCCGAAAGTTTGCTGGCGTCCGCCGAATAGCCGCTGGTGAACACGACTGGCAGGTCCGGAAACATCTTCAAGAGGCTCGCGGCAGTTGCAGGCCCGTCAAGCTTGGGCATGATGACGTCCAAAATGGCCAGCGCGGGCGTTTCGTGCGAGCAGAGCTGCAGCGCCTCCTGGCCGTCGCAGGCGGACAGTATCCGGTAGCCCAGGCTCAGAAGCGCCTGCCGCGACATCTCTCGAATCGACTCATGGTCTTCGGCAAAAAGAATTCTTTCCGTGCCGCGTATCTCCGCCAAGGAAGGAGCCGGCACTTTTTCCGCTCCTCTTTCCGCCGGCGTGCCTTCCAGCGCAGGCACGTACACGCGAAACAGGCTGCCGTGCCCGGGTTCGCTGTACACGTGGACAAACCCGCCGTGCTGTTTCACGATGGCGTAAACGGTGGCCAGACCCATCCCGGTGCCTTTACCGCGCTCTTTGGTGGTGAAGAAAGGCTCGAAGATGCGCTCGCGAGTTTCTGCGTCCATTCCTACGCCCGTGTCTGAAACGGAAACCACCGCATAGCGGCCGGCCTGCACATAGGGATAGAAGCGGCAATAGGAGTCGTCCAGTTCCACCATCTCCGTCTCGATGACCAGCCTGCCGCCCTGCGGCATGGCGTCCCGCGCGTTGAGGCAAAGATTCATCAGCACTTGTTCGATCTGCGCGGAGTCTGCCTTTACCAGGTCGAGCTTGGCGTTCAGAAACTTGAACTCGATGTGTTTGCCGATCACTTTGTCGAGAAAACTGACCAGTCCGCCGGCGACGGTATTGAGGTCCACCGCGCGGGGCTGCAGCACCTGGCGGCGCGCGAAGGCCAATAGCTCGCGAGTTAGCGTCGCGGCGCGCTCGGCCTGTTCACGGATGCGCGTAAAGCGCTCGGCCACTGGCGGATTGTCGCGGCTCTGGTCAAATCCCAGCTCCGCCCAGCCCAGGATCGCGCCCACCATGTTGTTGAAGTCATGCGCGATGCCGCCCGCCAATTGGCCGACGGCTTCAAATTTTTGCGCCTGCCGCAACTGCCGTTCCATGGCGCGCAACTCGGTGACATCCTCTGCAATTATCTCCAGGCCCGCTGGCTGGCCGGCCGTCGTCAGTTGCCGAACGTTCATCCGGACGGTAACCAGGCCGCCGTCGCGGCGCCGCCATTCCGCTTCCGCCCCGTGAACTCGGCCGGTTTCCTGGCAAGAGCTGGCGAGCTGCGCATATTGTTCGGGAAAGCGGAAAATGTCCCGCGCCAGGTTCAGCGCCAGCAGGTCTTCCGCGGAGGCACAGCCGGTAATGCGCGGCAGCGTGGGATTGGCGTCCAGGAACGAACCGTCAACGGAGACCCCGAAAATGCCGTACGCCGAATTTTCCACCAGGTCGCGATTGCGCTCTTCGGAAATTCGCAGTGCTTCTTGGGCCCGGGCATTCTCATCCCGCAGCGCTTTTTCGGCAAGGGCCGGCGTCAGCGTTTCCGATTTCATAACGTCGCTCCCACCACGTTTGCGGCACTCCCTAGCTCTTCATCTCCGCTACATCCAGCCGCAAGCGCGACTCGATGCCATCCAGAAATTCCGCGAAGGTGCCCGCGTCCGGTGCGGTCCAGGAACCGATGCTCGTCCGCAAACCGATGGGGCCCCACGGTGAGCGCGTCTGGTTGTGCACCGCAAGGTGCTGCTCCAGGCGGCTGCGCATCACTTGCGCGCTCGGCGCGACGGCATCTACTCCAAGAATCGCAAACCGCGCTTCGCCCAACCGCCCCACCACGTCGCTTCGCCGGCAACATCCTGTTAGCAATCCGGCGACATCGCTCAATGCGCGGTGCGCTGTTCCCGGGCCAAGCGCTTCCCGCAGCGCCTGCAAGTTCTCGAACAACACGCAGATCAGCACCAGCGGGCTGCCTCCACGCATCGCTTCCTCGTGGCGCCGTGCCCCCACCGTGAGGAAACCGTCCCGGGTATACAGCCCGCTCACCTGGTCGCGCAGCAGATCGGTTAGTCCCTTCAACGTGTTGTGCTCCAGCGCTGTTCGCAGCACCCGTTCCAGCGTGTGCGCGTCTATCTGTCCCTTCAGGACATAATCCATCGCTCCTTCCGCCAGGCTGCGGATGGCTTGCGCCTTCTCCGCGGGATCGGCGATTACGATCAACGGCACTCCGGGCGCGGTCCGGTGCACCAGGTGCACCGCGTCCAGCGGCTCGCGCAAGTTGAGCCGCAGGTCCAGCAGAATCACTTCCGGTTCCACCACCTTGATAGTTGGCAGCAGCGTTGCGATCGTCGACACCGCGGTCAGGTCCAGCCCCGGATCACTCCCGGCATAAAGCTCATGCAGTGCCCCAGCGGTCTCGCCGGGACTTCCTTCCGCCAATAGCAGTCGCAATCGTCTTTGTGTCATGTGCTCAAGCTCTCGTCTTTCGGCTTCGGGCATGGTTGTCACGCGCAAGCCAGCGATCGAGGCGTGTTTCGCCCGCATTTGTCGCTAACCAAGGTTAAAGGACTGGAGAGGACAGCCCTCTAGACAGCGGACTTCAGGAAGGGATTGTTATCTTGACTCGTGGAACTGCGGGCGTCAATAGCCCTGCCTACCAGCGACGCCTATCTGTTACGCGATACTGGCCCTAGCAACTCGCCTTCGGAGCACCAACGCCGCCGCCCCCGCGATCAGCCCGCCTGCTATCACCACGCCTTCCCACACCAAACCGGCCGCCAGTACCAGGTGCCCCGGCGCTCCAAAGGGAGAAAGCAGCGCCACCAGTGCGGCTTCCCGCACGCCGATGCCGCCCTGCGTTAGTGGCAGCACCGCGGCAAGCTTCGCCAGCGGCCAGGCGAACAGCCACGCTCGCAGTTGTAGTGTTAGCCCGCAATAAACCGCGAGTCGTGCGGTAAGCATAAGGAAAACGAGCTGTATGCACGTGCCTAGCAGCCAACCGAGCGCCAGCACATGCGGACGATTCGACACGGCACGCAGCGCGTGCCGTTGCCGCGCCAGCCGCCTGCGAAAGCGCACCGAGCGTCCGCCCAATATCCTTTTACGCAGCAGAAAGAGCAAACCCAACAACGCAATGAGTCCGCACGCCGCTCCCAGAAGAACGTTCTGCACCGTGTCTTCCACGTTTTCCGGCGCCAGCTCCAACTCGGGAATCAGCAACAATCCCAACAGCACGAGGCCGGCCTGCGCCGTTACGTCCAGGAAGCGGTCCACCAGGTTGCCCGTCAAAACCGCGGCTGGCCGCGGACTGCGCTGTAATCCAACCGCCAGCCGCACAACGTCGCCACCGACAATCGAAGGGAGAAAGAGCGTGCCAAAGAGCCCCCCAAAGTAGCACTGCGCGCTCGTCGCGAAATCCAGCTCTGCTCCGGCTGCGTTGACCACCATCCGCCACTTCGCCACGCCGACGCAGTGCGCCAGCAGATAGCCCAGCAGCACAGCAAAAAAACTCCAGACCGGAACTCTTGCGATCGCTGCGCGCAGAGGCCCTAGCGGAAGGAAATGCAGCAGCACACCAAGAACAGCCAGTGCGGCGGCCCACCGCAAAATAATGAGCAGCCAGCCGCGCGAACCTCGCTCAGGGAAAGGGCTCATCATTCCGTAGTAGAAGTTATCTCACAGGCGGTGCGCCAGTCCCCCCATCCTTTTGCTGGAGTAGCGCCGTTAACAACTTGATTGCGCAGATGCAATCAGCTTCATAAATCCTTGCGAAACGCTCCCGGATGCACTACACTGTAGTGCATGAAGACCGAAGTCTATAGCTGGCGGTTGGCCGGCGAACTCAAGTCCGACCTGGAACGCCAGGCCCGCCTTCGCAGAGTTCCGGTTTCCTCGATCTTGGACACCGCGGTCCGCGAGTGGCTGCAGAAAAACAATGGCGACTCTACCGGTAACGAGGCTCAACGCAGGCTTCATGCCGCCGTTGCGCATTGCTTCGGGACCTTGGCCGGGGGCGACTCGCATCGCGCTGAAACGGCCGGTAAGGCTGTTCGTCGGCGCCTCCGCCGTCGTTATGCCCGCTGAAGCGTTGATCGACACCGGAGCGATTCTCGCCCTTCTCGACAAAAGCGATCGCTGGCACCAACCCTGCGTGACTGCCTTCGCTCAGCTCCGTTTGCCCTTGTTGACCTCCGAAGCTGTGCTCACCGAACTGTTCCACTTAGTAGGCGATAAGCGCGTCGAGTTGGAAGCAGCTTGGAAGTTCGTCCGCTCGGGAGCACTCGTGCTCGGTCACATCGAGCACGGGGAGCTGCCCTACATTCACGCATTGATGTCTCGTTATTGGGATCGACCCATGGATTTTGCGGATGCCACGCTTGTTCACCTCGCAAAACGCGAATCGCTCTCCGCGATTCTCACCGTGGACCACGCGGATTTCACCACTTATCGCATCGAGGGCAAGCGCCAGTTTCGTGTTTTACCCGCCAATCGGTCCTAGCCGCGCAAAAATCCGCCGCTTACTCCGCACCTTGTTCTTAAACTCCAAATATCTCATCGATCTTTCCCGCCAGCGTAAAATCGTAATCACTGATCCCTTTCACGCTGTGCGTGTTCAAATCGATCACCACTTTGTTCCATACATTGAACCATTCCGGATGATGGTTCATCGACTCCGCCACCAGCGCCACCCGCGTCATGTTCCCAAACGCCGCCACAAAATCCTTGCACTGGAACTCCCGGTGCAACTTCCCATTCACCAGGCTCCACCCTTTCGCCTTCTTCAGCCGTTCTTGTATTTCGCTGTCTGTCAATTTCTTAGCCGGCATGCTCGCCTCCAAATCGCTTCGCTGGCCTCCATTATGCGGTGCGTCCTAGTCGCCAGCAACAGAACAGCGAACTGTTAGCGAAGCCGCTTTCTCGTGAGAGTGGCTTTAAACGCCCAAGGCCTTGCATCCCCACATCCTGTAGGCGCATCCTAAAAAACATAAGAACACCCTCGGTTCGTACAGGCGAGCAGCCTGTGTGTCCCGCCAGCCCCACAAGCCTCAACAAGGAGGAATACCGTGAAACGTTCCATTCTCAGTATGGTAGCAGTGGTGGCGCTCGCTTTTGCTGCCCCGGCTTTCGCTCAACGCTCGTCGCATCCAGGCGGCGGACCACCCGCGGGACACGGGCCTGGAAATAACCCCGGCACAAGCAGCTCGCACGATGCCAGCTCTACGGCCCGCTCGGACATGTCGCACGGCACGCCGAGCGACGTCTTGAGTCACAACACCGCGATCGCCGGAAAGATCAAAACGTTGACGGGCGAGGACGCGCAGACCGCATGCAGCGGCTTCAAGAATATGGGCCAGTGCGTGGCCGCCGCGCACGTTGCCAAGAACCTGGATATCCCCGGTGGGTTCGCCGCCCTCAAGGCAAAACTAACCGGCAGCGGCTCCGTAAATCTCGGCAAAGCGATTCAGGCGCTCGCCCCTAACGCCGACGCCAAAGCCGAGGCAAAAAGGGCCAACAAGCAAGCCTCGGATGACCTAGAAGGAACTGGTTCGTAAAACCACGCACTCCTCAGGACTTCTCAAAAGAGTCCAGCCCAGACTGCGCGTTCGATGAAGCTTGATCGGGGCACCGGCCGGCGGTGCCCCGAAAGTTTACTCACCTTGCGTTTTGCACGAGTCGAACTTGAAGGCAGCGATTCGCGTGCTCCAGTTAAAGCCTCCCGTCGTTTTGTAATATTCCTGCGAGTACCAAAAGGTGCAGCCGTCTTCGGGATCGACGGACATGCTGCTGTAATCGCCCGAGCGTTTGAAGCTGTTTACCTGCACACCAGTCCCGTTCACCAGAAAGAGCGGCGCTTCCATTGTGTTTAATGGATCGCTCGGAATCCGGCCCACAACAGCGACGCTTGGATCGACTGAGTCGCTCGACACGCTGAACCCGAGGGCAATATTCCCCGCTTTGTCCATAGCAATGCTGCCCATCCAATAATCAAGGCTGGGATCCACGACGGTTCCCTGCTGAAACAGAAATGGGGACGAGCCTGGGTTGCGGATTTCATACCAGCGCACTCCGGAAAATGCGCCTCCTTCGACGCTGTGAGTCGCCACCAGGGATTCGTGATCGCCAAAGTTGCGGTACGCCAGACGGTACATCAGCCGGTCTCCGAGGGAGTCGACTCTTTCGCCGGGCGAAGGCTGAGGGATGCAGGCGCGATCCGTTGCCCTAGCACACAACTCGCTGAAGGGAGCCACACCAATTAAAGTAGGTCCGGAAAAACTTGAGTTGGAAGGGTTGGCGAAATCAACGTGGAACCGGAAGAGGTTTAGGTGGGTGGAGTCGGCGAGATCGACAAAGAAATTGGGTTCGCCCGGCGCAGGCGGCGTCTTGCTATCAAGGTCGGAGGGCAACAGGCTGCCCACGCTCTTGGGCTCTTGGAAGCAAATCGCTGTGGCGGGATTGCCCGCCAGCATATTGCTGCGGTCATAGGCGCAGGCCAACGCTCCGGCAAAGCTGGGCGAAAAGATGTTAAACGAAGCGTAGTAGCCGTGTGGCCAAACGCCCACCTTGGGATAATCCGGGAAGGCGCCGGCGGGAAGCGAGAAGGCATACCGATTGTAGCTGCCTGTCGCGTCCGAGGTGGTCGAGACCGCCACGCAGTACAAAAATGGAGGAGAAAAGACTGGTTGCGCTGCTACCCAACGGCCGGCCGATTTGTCGTACTGAATGATGATGTCGCCGTCGTTGTGCGTCTCGCAAGTTCCGCCAAAACCCTTCCAGAAAGCGTTTCCGGGCGTGGGGCCAATCACCGTAGCGCCTGTGGCTTTGTCGAACACTTAAAATGTCACGTTGACCCATTCCACAAATTGCGTTGCTCCTACCGCCCCGTTCGTATCCAGGGGCACGAAGGGACCTCCGCTTGCCACCGTATCAGCGGCGCTCAGACCTTCAAAGTTGAGACCTACACGGACGCTCACCTGCGCACCCGAAGGTACGTGAGCTACCGGATCTGGCTGAGAACTGGTGATCGCCGCTCCAGTCCTCTGCGGAAAGGGCGTTTGTTGCGCGGCTGATGGAACTGACTGAGCCGATGCCGCGAGATCCCGCAGCGGCTGCGAGCGATCGCGCTTCACTTCGTGAATGACCATGGGATTGTCGGCCAAAGCCGAAACTGGCAGCGTTCCCATTACGGTCAAACACGTGGCGCGAAATACTGTGCGCACAGAATTTCGGCTGATCATGAAAATTTCCTCCTTCTAATCAATAGGCGATTCCCACGCCTCCAGCGTCGCCGACGCGTGAGCACAGCGTCAGGGGATTGGGATCGTGGCGACCACCTGTTGCTGGTAGTGCTGCGGGTTCGAGCCGTCGTCGTAGGTGCTGACAAACGTCGAGTAATTAGTCGATCCGGCGATGGCGTTGCCGAAGTAGTCTCCGATAAAAGTGTAGTCATTGTTCGACGCGTTGCCCGGGTGCGGGCCATTCAGCTGCGGGTCCCAGTTGTGAGCGGTCAGCCGGATATTGTGACCGATCGGTGTCAGGTCTGCCCGGTAGAACTGGATGGCGGCGTTCACGCAGTAATTGGCCGCGCTGTAGGGGGGCAGGCTCCCCAAGTAGTTGGGGTTCACCGTGTCTCGGCTTAGGCCGGCGGCCAACGCCTCGGTGGTTCCGCTAGCAGGGCAGCTCAGCCGACGATCGTAGAAATTGACGCTGACCGTCCCGTCCGCTGCAGTCGCCAGGTTCGGCTGGAACTCATCGATGTTCCCGTGGGCGTTGTCGTTGACCTGAATCGGGGAGCTCCAATGCTGGCCGTCGTCAAAGGAGGCGCTCAAGATGATGTTGTCGAAGCCGGTGCTGAAGTCCTCCCAAGCGGCGTAGAGCGGGTAGTGGCCTGCCACGAGTTGCCTCCCGACCCCGAAGGTAATCGCGATGCCGTCCCTGAAGGTGGTGTTGGAGTAGCCGGGTCCAGGGAAGGGTGGGGTCTGGATCGCGCTCGAGATGACCAGCGGCCCCCGCCAAGTCTGCCCGCCATCGGTCGAGAAATCCACCGTGTGCGTAACGCAGCACTGGCCCTTCTTCCCCGGGAACTGGTCCACGGTCGTCCACACCACGCCTGAGGGAGCGACGTGTGGCAGCAGGTCGGTGTTGTTCTGCTTCGAGTCTAGGACGGGAAGCAGCAGAGGCGTGGTCCAGTCGGTGTGCGTGCCGTCCGGCAACGCCTTGGCCGTCGAATAGAAGGGCTTGCTGCCAAAGCCGTTGAAGTTCACCCACATGGCGTAGATCGTGTCGTGTAACGGACTCGCTGGGTTGTTGTCGATCGCGATCCATTGCTTGTCCGGCTCCTGCCCGAAGCCGGCATTTGTAGCGAATAGGACGTCTGGCTGGCCGTTATGGGTGGTGATCCACTGCTTGGGGTCCGTCGCGCCATGCGGCCGGACCGCGACACTGATTGCCTCGTTGCTGACGCTGGGATTGGGTTCCTGGCCGGTGTTGAACTGCTTGCTTCCGTCCGGCTTGTAGTCGAACTGGTACGGGAGGATCAACTCATAGTAGTTGCCGAAGCGGTCGAAGGCCCCGACTGGGTCCGTGTTGTCGGTCCAGCCCTCGTAACCCGGTATGTGACCCTGGACGGGCCACGTTTTTCCTCCGTCCAAGGACTCGTAGAAGCCCAGGACGTGATTATAGCCCTCAGCGCTGGCGAACCACTTGGTCGAGCCAATCAGGTGCCTAGGGTTGGTTGGGTCGACCTGGATGTCGGATTCCGAGTGGTTGTTGACCAGCACCGGGGCCGTTGCCGGAAACCCGGCGTTGCTCCCTTGCTGGGTGGCATACGGCCCCAAATCCTCACCTGTGGTGGCCGCGCCATCGCACGGCGTCTCGCCGGAGTACCAGTCGACGGGACCGTCGTTCACAGTGAAGGGAACTTCCGGTGTGTAGCAACTGACTTGCTGCGCGGTGGCAAACACGTTCGTGACGTGGTTGGCCGCAAAGCTATTCCTGAAAGAGTCGTCAGTTTGCGTTCCTTGGGGGATGTTCAATACTCCTGGCCCCACGGAGGCGGCGCGAGGCGAGGCTCCGTAGCTGATGGCGATGACGACCGCGATGGCAAGCGAAAGTAGCGGGCGGATCATGGGCACTTCCCAGAGATTCGGGAGATGAATGGAATGAATGAAAGAAGGCTTGAATGGAGACATGTTCACCTCGCAAGCGTATCGGTATTCGACAGTCGTGTTTCCAGCCTATTGCGCGCCAGGAGGGACATCTGCGGCGCGGTTCGGGAGCATAATGTCCAGCCTTGTGGCTGTCAAGATGTTCGACAATACGGTGCTTTCAATGGTCTTGACACCAAGCACCGCTCGTTGTTAACTCCCCGCCTGCGAGGAGGTCTGGTCTCATGAAATTGCATTTGCGCGCCGCTCTCGGCATGGCTGCAGTATCCTTCTTTGCATTTCCTGCTCTCATCCCTGCCCAGGATTCCGCTCACAAGCTCACGGCTATGGACGAATTTCAGCTTCAAATCGCCGCCGATCCGCAAATCTCTCCAGACGGCAAAAAAATTGTCTACGTGCGCCGCTTCGCCGATCCCATGACCGACAAGCGCTACGCGAATCTTTGGATCATCAACGCCGACGGCACCGACCACCGCCCGCTCACCACCGGCAATCGCTCCGACGTCTCGCCCCGCTGGTCGCCCGACGGCACCCGCATCGCCTATCTCTCCGACGCCGACGGCAAGCAGCAAATCTACGTTCGCTGGATGGATTCCGGGCAAACCGCGCGCATCACCAATCTTGAGGAAGCGCCAGACGCCATCGCCTGGTCCCCTGACGGCAAAATGCTTTCCTTCTCCTCCCTCGTTCTCGGCAAAGGCCCGCACATCGCCGATCTTCCCGCTGCTCCTTCCGGCGCAAAATGGGCGGAGCCCGCCACCGCATACGACCGTCTCGTGTATCGCTTCAACGGCACCGGCTATCTCAAGCCCGGCTTTATGCAAGTGTTTGTAGTCTCCGCCGAAGGCGGCGCCCCGCGCCAGGTAACCAACGGAAATTTCCCTAACGGCGGCAACGAATTCGGCCCCACGCGCGCCTCCTGGTCTCCGGACAGCAAGTTCCTGCTCGTCTCCGCGAACCGTCACCCCGAATCCGACCATGAGGTTTTCGACACCGAAGTCTACGAATTCAGCATTTCCGACGGCGCTCTGCGCGCGCTCACCAATCGCAAAGGCCCGGACAACGCTCCCAGAGTTTCTCCCAGCGGTAAATTCATCGCCTACACCGGATTCGACGACCGCTACCAGGGCCACCAGACCACCAAGCTCTATCTGATGAACCGCGACGGCAGCGCCTCCCATTCCGTCTCCGACAAACTCGACCGCGACATCCAGTCGCCGGAATGGGCACCGGACAATTCCGGCATCTATTTCCTATACAACGATCAGGGCGACACCAAAATCGGTTTCTCTTCCCCCGACGGTAATTTCAAGAAGATTGCCGACCACGTCGTCTCCGGCACCAGCGCCTACGGTGGCGGCTCCTTCTCTATCTCTCGCACCGGCTCCATCGCCTTCACCTATGGCCGGCCCGACAATCCCGGCGACATCGCCATCTCCATCAGCGGCGCGATGCGAGTTCTGACCGCGGTCAACTCGGAATTGCTGCAGCAGAAAGTTCCCGGCCACGTCGAAGAAATTTCGTACGAATCTTCCAAAGACAAGCGCAAGATCCAGGGCTGGATCATTCAGCCGCCCACCTTCGATCCCTCCAAAAAATATCCGCTCATCCTCGAAATTCACGGTGGACCCTTCGGCGACTACGGCGACCGCTTCGACTTCGAAAAACAGGTCTGGGCCGCCATGGGTTACGTCGTGCTCTACACCAACCCCCGCGGCAGCACTAGCTATGGCGAAGAATTCGCCAACCTCATCCACCACGCCTATCCGGGCGACGATTTCGACGATCTCAATAGCGGCGTCGACGCCGTCGTCGCCAAAGGCTACATCGACACCAACAATCTCTTCGTCACCGGCGGCAGCGGTGGCGGCGTCCTTACCGCCTGGACCATCGAGCACACCGATCGCTTCCGGGCAGCCGCCGCGCTCTATCCGGTCATCAACTGGTACAGCTTCGTGCTCACCAGCGATATTCCTTTCACCGCAAAATATTGGTTCCCTGGAAACCCCTGGGACAATACCGAGCAGTACATGAAGCGCTCGCTCACCGACCAGGTTGTCAAAGTCAAAACGCCCACTTTGATCATGACTGGCGAAGCCGACTACCGCACCCCCATCTCCGAAGCCGAGCAGTTTTACTCCGCTCTGAAACTGCTCAACATCGAGGCGGTTCTCGTCCGCGTTCCGGAAGAGCCGCACGGAATCAGCCGTCGTCCCAGCCATCACATCACCAAAATGTTGTATGTAGCCGGCTGGTTCGACCAGCACAAATCCAAGCCCTAGCGTTTCCCCGTAGGGGCGCAGCACGCTGCGCCCCATCTAGGCGCGATGTCAGATTTCAACTACACGCGCGTGTCATCCTGAGGTCCCGGCGCATTTCAGCTTGTCCTGAGAGCGAAAGCCGAAGGGCCGGGCGAAGGATCTCAACTGCGGCGTTTCGACCGTGTAATGTGGGTGCTTGCAAGCCGCAGCCCATTTATCTGGCGTTCATCTTCCCGGCTGTATACCTGACGTCGTTCGAACGATTGAAGAAAAGAGAAAAACTATGCGCAAACATCTCACCCTACTCGGCTTCACTGCACTCTCCGCCGCTCTTCTCTGCGCGGCGGTTTTTTCGCTCGCCGCCGCGAAGCCGGGCGCCTCCGGCTATCACGTCATCAAGACCGTGTCGGTCCCCGGCGATGAAGGCTGGGACTACGTTTATGTCGACAGCGATGCCCGCCGCGTCTACATCTCGCACGGCTCGCACACCGTGGTCATGAACGCCGACACTTACGCCATCGAAGGCGACATCCCCGACACACAAGGCGTGCACGGCATCGCCGTCGCTTCCGACCTCGGCCGCGGCTTCATCAGCGCAGGCCGCGCCAATACTGCCGTCATCTTTGATCTCAAAACCCTGAAAACAATCGGCACCGTGAAGACCGACGCCAATCCCGACGCCATCGTCTACGACCCTGCCACCAAGCGCGTCTTCACCTTTAACGGTCGCGGCAAAAATTCCACCGCTATCAACGCCGCGGACGGCTCCGTCGTCGGCACGATCCCTCTCGGCGGCAAGCCCGAATTCGCCGTCGCCGATGGCAAAGGCTCCGTCTACGTCAACAACGAAGACACCTCCGAGCTCAGCCATCTCGATTCGCGAAATCTGAAAGAGTTGCACCGCTGGCCGCTCGCCCCCTGCAAATCTCCTTCGGGACTGGCCGGCGATCTCAAGAGCCGCCGCCTCATCGCTGTCTGCGACGATAAAGTTTCCTCCATCATCGACGCGGACTCCGGCAAAGTCGTCGCCAATCCCGCCATCTGCGAAGGCCCCGACGCCGCCGCCTTCGATCCCAGTTCGAATTATTTCTTCGCATCGTGCGGAGACGGCAACCTCACCGTCATCCACGAAGACTCCCCCGACAAATACACGGTCGTCGAAAATGTGCCGACCAAAAAGACCGCCCGCACCCTGGGCCTCGATCTCAAAACGCACAAGATTTTTCTCCCCAGCGCCGAATTCGATCCCCCAGCTCCGGGCGAGCGCCGCGGCAAAATGAAGCCCGGCTCCTTCGCCATCATCGTCGTCGGCAAGTAGCGCCCTTGTTTGAACTGTCATCCTGAGGCTCGGCGCTTTTTTGCCGAGCCGAAGGACGTCAACCGATCCGCTTCGCAAAGCGTCAACATTTTTGCAACCATCAGCGCAGGCAAAAATAAAACCGTCCCGGCGGGAGAGAGCCACCGGGACGGCTTTTTTGTGTTCTAGCGACAAACTCTTTGCGAAACTGGCTCGAAACTTTGACCGCGAAATCTTGCCTTACTTTTTCTAGCGCGAAATCCAGCTCTTTTTCGCCGCGAATTCGCTTGCCGTCGCCTCGCGCTTAAACTTGGCCTACTTCACTACGCCCAGATTGTGCACGCCGGCGGCCACCGAAAATCCCGATCCCGCCACCTGCGGCAGCCACCACATCTTGCGCACCCAGCGATTCTCGCTGACCATCATGCGCTTGCCGATATAATCCATCACCGCCGGGCTGACCTGCGTCGCCGCATACAGCGCGCTCGAATGCGAAAACGGCCGCAGCAGCGGATTTGTCTCCGTGCCGTAATTGCCGGAAACCGCGAGCCGCGTCGAGTACGCGTCGAACGCCGCCGCGCCGTGCCCCGCCGCCATCAGCGTGTACCAGGCGACGCGCTGACCGCGTGTTTCGCGCGGACGCGTGTACGCCGCTTTCACCGGCTGAACGGCCAGCGCCACAGTGGGCGGTTGCACCGCCTCAGCGCCCGCCACGTTGGCGGCAACCGCTACGCCATCGGCGTCGGCCGCGACTTTCGGCTTGGGCATCGACGGCAGCTCGCGCGCCGCGCTGGAATCTTTTGCGTTTGCGGCATCCGCCACGGAAACCGCCGCAGCATTTGCCACCGATCTTGCCAATTCCCCACTCTGCGGAAGAGCGCCTAGCACAAGGATGGTTGCCAACAACATGGGTTCACCTCAGCGGTCCAGAGAGCAACTCTGCCCCCATTCGCAACTGAGGTAAATTTACTGTACTAAGGGCCAGTCTGTCACTGGCCCATTGGTCACATTCGCCTTAGTACGCTGTTTTGGCCCTTCCGTTTACCCGTTTTACCCCGCTCGTACTAGGAAGACTGGAGCCAAACCTTTTCTCTTTTCCGGCACCCTCTTATCCCTCCCAGTGGCGGCGGCCTTCAGGCTGTCCGCACCGATCGCCGCTATAGCTCCCGGCTGTGCCCACCTAAAGGTGCCGCTATTTCTCCTCTCTAGCCTCCAACGTCCAACCTCGAACTTCTGCCTTTTGCTATAATCCCGCGCATCGATCGCCGCCGTCGCCGCTCTCCGGACCGGCGGTCGCACCTGACGCAACGCATGTCGCCCAACGAATCGTCCTCGGCCAAGCGCGCGCCCGTCCCCACGCGGGGACCGCAGGCGCCGCGCTTCATCGTCATCGAAGGGCCGCTGCGCGTGGGCAAGAGCACGCTGGCCAAGATCCTCGCCGAGCGGCTGCACGCGCGGCGCGTCTACGACTGCGAAGACAATCCCTTTCTCGCCGACTTCTACAAGGAAAAGCCCGGCTCGGCCTTGCGCGCGCAGATGTATTTCCTGATGGACCGCCAGAAGCGCCTGCGCGAAGCCCTCGCCGTGGAAGCGCCCGGCCCGGTCATCTCCGATTTCCTGATGGAGAAGGACCGCATCTTCGCCAACCTCAATCTCAATGACGAAGAGCTGAAGCTCTACGACCGCTACTACGAAGCGCTGGCCGCCGAGCTTCCCGCGCCCGATCTGGTCATCTATCTCCAGGCCAAGCCGGAAGTGCTGCGCGCGCGCATCGCCAAAAAAGCCTCGCGCGAAGAGACGCAAATTTCCCTCGAGTACATCGAAGAGGTCGCCCGCGCCTACGAACATTTCTTCTTCCGCTACGCCGCCTCCGACCTCCTGGTCATCAATACCTCGGACATCGACTTCGTGGAACGCAGCGCCGACCTGCAGCAGCTTCTGCGGCGCCTGCAAGATCCCGTAAAAGGCACGCAGTACTTCCTCCCGCTGGGGCCATCGGAGTGACTTCGGAAGTGGCGAGTGGCGAGTGACGAGAAAAATCGCTTGTGATCCGTGGCTGGTAATCTTATAAGTTCAAACGGATGAATGGATTACGGGTACTTTTGGATACAGGAGCAAGTCAAAAACCTGCACGCTTGAACGGCACAAGCATACAGCGCCAGAAAGCGTTCTGCGCGATACGTGTGCGCTACCCCCGCCGGGGGTCTGGGTCGCCCCGTCAGGAAATCTTTCGGCCGAACTTCCGCTACGACCCGAGAATATAGAGCAGTTGACGAACGGTGATTCGATTCTTTCGGAGTATGCCCGCTTCGAGCGGATTCATACGGAACGCGACCGATTCCGCTGAAGGAGAGCTTCCGACTGTTCCGCCGCCTCCTTCACCAAAAAGCCCATCTTGGGGTGGGAAGCCTCCAAATCGATGGATAGCCCGTAACTTCGCAGAACTTCGGATGTCGTGGGCCCAATCGAAGCCTTCACAACATTCTCTAAGCCGGCCTTGAGCGCGTCCTTCTTTCCGGCTTGTTCGGCAATTTGGAAGAGGTGATTGACCTGGACTCCGGTGGTAAAGAGGACCACGTCGATGCGGCACGCGATTATTGAGTTCACCGCCGCCCGCAGCGGAGCCTTATCCTCCGGCAAATCCCATTGGTAGACCGGGACAGGTATGACGTGGGCCCCTCGCTCGCGCAAGCCTTCAAGAAGCTCCGGGTTGGAAACGCCGTATTCTTGTACCGCGACATGTTTGTCCCGCAAATCCAGTTTGTTGTCGTCAATCGCCTGGAGCAGTTCGCGCCACGTATTTGGCTCCGGCGCGGTTAGCGCGATCGGCACCTTCCATTCGCGCAGGACAGCTACCGGCTTGGGTCCGCGCGCGACAACAGAAACATTTCTCAGTGCCTCGAGAAACTTCTCCGTGGGATGCACGCCTTCCAGCACATTCGAAAGCGCCCGCGCTCCGACACCTGTGAGAAAGACCACCGCGTCGAGTTTTCCTTCCAACAAGGCGTCAGCGAATTTCAAAGCTTCGAGATTTGAGGAGAGCGGCACCTCGCGCATGGCCGGCGCATGAAGCGGCTTGCCGCCGTACGTTTCAATCAGACGGCTCATTTCCTGGCCGCGTCGGCTCTCCAGCGTCAGGACGGTTAATCCTTGAAAATTCGTGACAGGCATTCTCAGAGGTTCCGCTCCCTACGATACCTCTGACCCGGCGGAAATGGGAGCGCTGCGCGTTCGTTTCACCCGACGGATGGGGGTAGCGACAAGTTGTTTTTCAATTAGCGCCAGCCGAAGGCGCGAAAGAGCTAGAAGACCGCCATGAAGCGAGTCCCACTGTTGCAGCGGCTGTGAAAAGGGGATCACTGAAGGCCGCTTGCTCCCTGTATTCGTTTTCAGCCTGGTACGACTGGATGACATTTGCGATCACTTCCGGAAACGCTTCGTCGCACGGCACGGTTGCCAGAATCTCCTTGCCGGCAACCGCGTGGGGGCCCGTCCGGCCGCCTGCGTAGACCGCCACGGCGTCGACGAGCTTTCCGTCAATTTTTGTCTTGAACCCGCGAAGACCGATGTCCGCAACTTCATGATTGCCACAACCAGCCGGGCAGCCGGACCAATGAATCGTGAGGGGATTCACGCCTGCACGCAGTTTTTCGTGAAGAGCCTGGGAAAGCGCGACAGCGCGGCTCTTCGTTTCGATAAGAGCCAGATTGCAATAATCGGTGCCGACGCAGGCAACCAGTCCGCGCATAAAGGGAGAGGGACGAGGCGAGAGTTGCTTGAGCAGAGGTTCATTGAGGAGCTTTGTCACGCGATCGGCAGGAACATTGGGAATAATTGCATTCTGCCCTGTAGTCAGGCGAATCTCGCCCTTGCCATAGACGTCTGCGAGACGCGCGAGCTCGTCCAACTGCTCAGGATTAACTCTGCCGGTTGGAACGCAAAGACCCACGGCCACAAGCCCGGCCTGTTTTTGGGAGGTTAGCCCGATGTGGTCGGCATGATGGGAACCCCGCATATCCCTTCCCTGAAATGCGAGTTCATACCCCATGCGGGACGTAAGTTCCGCCCGCAACTTGGGAATTCCCCATTCTTCGATCAGAAAGGCGAACCGGCATTTGGAACGGGCCTCGCGCGGGCCGTGATCGCGGAAAATCTTGATCAGCTTTACTACAACGGCAGCCGCCTGGTAGATTTCGACAAAGACATTCAGGTGCGAAGCGATGGTGAATCCTCCGGAGCCCATCTTTCCGCCTACAAGCACATTAAACCCGACTCGCCCGCCCTTTTTTGCGGGAACCAGCGCGATATCCTGCGACTCATTATGCGTGCAGTTGTCCAGACAGCCGGTGACAGTGATGTTGAATTTGCGCGGCAAGTTCGTGAACTCCGGGTTGCCCTTGCTCCCGACGATGATGCGATCCAAGTCCTGCACGACAGGAGAGGCGTCGAACAACTCATGCGGCGTCAAACCGGCCAGGGCACACCCATTGATGTTTCGGACGTTGTCAATGCCGGTCTGGAGCGTGCGAAGGTCCACACCCTGAAGTTTTTCCCAGATCGCGGGTATGCTGTCGAGAGTGAATCCGCGCAGCTCGATTTGCTGCCGCGTGGTAATGTCAAGCACGCTGTTGCCAATGCGGCGCGAAAGCTCGGCGATGGTGCGCAATTGATCGCTCCTCACGAATCCATTGGGCATGCGGATCCGCATCATGAACTTGCCCGGCGTCGGCCTGCGGTAGAAAACACCGACCCACTTCAACAATTCCTTTTCCGCCGGCGTGAGGGATTCCGCACCTCGCTGGATAATCTGTGGCAGATGGTCGAGGATGCGGAGGCCGTCGCCGTCCATTGAGGCCTTATAACCTTCGACAGCGTTGCCAGCGCTGCTGATCTGGCTGGCTTCTATGCGTGCAGGCGTGACCGAAGGGCTCTGAGAATCTCGCGTCATGACGGCCCCTGCGAAGGCAACCAGCAAGCGCTGCTGAGGCGAAAGTTTCGCAGCGCTTGGGTGGTCAGCGGAGTTAGGGATTCGACGACGAGCTTTATCATCTGTTCCTCTTTCACGAAGAGTTCAGGGATTTCTAGTCGGCCTCGGCCTCTCGTCCTGCCGCCGCGCCGACAGTTTCGTCAGTGCGCAAAGGAATTACCATGGACGCGGCTTTCTTCGGCGTGTTTGTGACATACAGCGCGAGTCCGGTGAGCAAAGCGCCGGAGACCAAGTTGCCCAAAGTGACTGGAATCTGGTTCCAGATCCACCACTGGCTCAGCGAGACAGGGGCACCGAACAACATGCCCGTGGGGATCAAGAACATGTTCACGATCGAGTGCTCATAGCCGAGCGCAAAAAACATCATGATCGGCAGCCACATCGCTACGACTTTGCCGATCGTGGAACGCGAAGCCATGGCCAAGATCGCTCCCAGCGTCACCATCCAGTTGCATAAGACTCCTTTGATGAAGGCGGTTTCCCATCCGCGCAGCCCGACTGCCATGTACGCGAGGGTCTTTTTCTGCGCTGCCGATTTCATCAATTCGCCGACGGCGCCGCTGCCACCCGTCCCGCAGTTCGTCACCGCCAAGTAGAACAGCAAGCCGTAAAACAAACTTCCGGCCAAGTTCCCCAGATAGACCCAGCCCAGATTACGGAGCATTCCGAGGAAGGAAACTTCGCCGGCCGCCCATCCCATGGGCAGTAGCGCAAAATTCCCCGTAGCCAGTTCAAGCCCAAGCAATACCAGGATTACGAATCCCACCGGAAAAAGAATTGCTCCCACGATGGGAGCGACATTTTGTGAGAGCACAATGAATACGAGCGACGTGGCATAGGCGAGGAGTCCACCCGCGAGAAAACTTCGGATCAAGAGATCGCGAACGGAGAGAGAAGCTTTCCTGGATGCCGCCTTTGTTGCATCGTTTAGAAGATCCGTGGGCTGAACGTAGTCCAAAAACCACCTCCGCTGGCTACGTCGCGGGAGATAGCGCCAGCACCCGATGTCAATAATGGCAACATCTTGGGCCTCGGGGAGGCTGGCTGCAAACGCATCTTTTTCATTGGCCGCATTGAAAATTGTGAGGCGTGGGAGAACTCCTTAAAGTGATTTCCTAGCCGACAGGAAGAGAAGCTCGCGAGCACACGCGAGCACATCGCCATCCGGTAATACCGGCTCAACACGAGGGGTGACAAGGGCGGGGGCGAAGGACGGGATTGAACGGAGCTGAAGGCAGGGGCTTGCAGGATGCGGAAGGACTGGGGCAGTCGCATCGGGAGATTCATCCCGCTGGACACGCGGGATGGAGCAGAGTTGGCGTTCCCGGGGCAGAGAAACAAAAACGGGCGGGACGCTTGCGCGTGCCGCCCGGAGTTTGTGTGTGAAGTGGTGCGCCCGGCGAACCGGGAGCACACCTACTTAGAGGGGTTGGACGTTCGAGGCCTGCAGGCCCTTGGGGCCCTTGGTGACTTCGAATTCAACCGCTTGGCCATCATTCAACGACTTGTAGCCATCAGCCACGATCGCGGAGAAATGGACGAAAACGTCCTCGCCGCTCTGGCGCTGGATGAATCCAAAGCCCTTGCTGGCATTGAACCACTTCACTGTTCCTTGTTCTTTACTCACTGCATCTACTCTTTTCTGTTGACCGCGTTGCGATCATACTTTGAGTCCGGCCGGGTTGGGACCGCACTCTATAATGAGCTATCTGGTGCCTCGACTCCGAACCCCTCAACAGAGTTACGGGCCGCCTATGGGCGTAAAAAAAGGCCGCAAGTGTGACCTTGCGACCGACCTTACATACCAAAGGCGATACAAGAGCAACAAACGCAAATGCAGTGTAGCACAAGCTACAGGGAAATACCTAGAAGTTTTTTTGGGGAATTTTTGGTTGTGACGTAAGGGGAAAGTTGACAAGAAGGCTGTAAGGGGGCCGACGGGTGAGTTGGAGTGAACGGCCTCGAGCGCCACTTGCACTTCGCCGGCTTTGCCGGTAGCGATGAGCGGGTCCTTGTACAAACAGCGTTGAATAAGAAGGCTGCGTTTCGGTACGGGACAAACTCGGGCTGGCTGGCGCAGGTTGCTGTAAGATTTGAGTGGCGGTAACGGAGAGGGCTTATGTCTGAGGTTGGGCGGGCCAAGTCGAATCTTGCTCCATTGACACAGGCGGCGCCATCTACACACGGGGCGGCATCTGGGCACGGGGCGACGCGTGCGGAAACGGACAGCATGGGGAAGATGGAGGTGCCGGCGGACCGGTATTATGGAGCGCAGACGGCGCGGTCGCTGGTGCACTTTGCGATTGGCAAAGACACGATGCCGCCGGAGTTGATCCGCGCGTTTGGAATATTGAAGAAGGCGGCGGGGTTGGTGAATCAGGATTTGGGGAAGCTGCCGGCGGAGAAGGCGCGGCTGATTGCGCAGGCGGCGGACGAGGTGATTGCGGGGAAGCTGAACGAACATTTTCCGCTGCGAATTTGGCAGACGGGCAGCGGGACGCAGACGAACATGAACGTCAACGAGGTGATCTCGAATCGCGCGATTGAGATGGCCGGCGGGGTGATGGGGAGCAAGAAGCCAATCCATCCCAATGATGATGTGAACATGTCGCAATCGTCGAACGACACGTTTCCGACGGCCATGCATATCGCGGCGGCTACGGAGACTTCGCGGCGGCTGCTGCCTGCGGTGAAATATCTGCGCGACGCGCTAGACGCCAAGAGCAAAGAATTTGCCGGCATTGTCAAGATTGGGCGCACGCATTTGCAGGACGCCACGCCGCTGACGTTTGGGCAGGAGTTTTC
>WNFC01006428.1_pt1 | contig 23705 bp, 19 predicted proteins | sample 5400541 | NCBI WGS metagenome assembly WNFC01 (sample SAMN13153342, study PRJNA577476) | soil metagenome | isolation source: 120 cm saprolite under Douglas fir tree site 2 hole 2 replicate 1 | place: USA:California | collected 2015-04-18
AACTTTAGGAAATCGCGCCGTTTCGCCTTGTTCCGCTCGGGCCGATCCGCCATCACACCCTCCAAATTCAGGCATCCATCGCGAAAGCGGTGCTCTCGATTTCGATAAAGAGCCGCCCCAACATTCCGACTGCCGCATAGAACACCGCGGCTTCTGCGCCCTCCAGATCGGCGAAGAACCGGCCGATCCATCGCGCCATATGCGTCTCGAAGAAGGCGCGCTGAACCGAGAGGGGCTGGCGCGTGCCATAAGCGCCGTCGATCAGCCCGGCCATGACCTCGCACAGCGCGGCGACATGGTCCTCCGGCTCCTTGACGTCGGCGGCCCGGGCGACGCCGAGCCCGGCCAGCGCGTCGCGCAATTCGGCGAGCGGCTTCTCGTTCAGAAAGCCGGTCAGGTAATAGGAGCCATAGGGCAGCAATTCGCCGCGGGTCAGCCCGATAAACAGGTCGTGGTATTCCTCGGCGACCCCGGCGGTAGCGGTGGTGCCGGCGGCCTCGGCCAGCGCGGCAAAGGCGCGGCCCAGTTCGCTGTTGTCGGCGGTCAGCGCGGCGAGGCTCGCGAGCAAGGGGCCGTCGGGCGGCGCCGCGAGGAGGCGCGCCAAGAGCCCATAGAGCCGCGCCCGGAACAATTCCTCGTCCGGCGGCGTCTCGACGACCTCCCCATATCGAGGCGAGGGGCGAGCCTCGGCCACGAACGCTCCTGTCAACGTTCTTCCCCAGCCCGCGGCATTTCGCGGGCTTTTATCGAAGACCTACTCTATCCCGTCCGCGCGCGCCTGTTCAATGGGCGCCGCGGCCTCTTCCGCGGGCGCTTCTCCTGCCGTGCTCGCCACCGGGGCGGCACCCGGGACCGGCGTTGCCAGCGCCGTTTCCGGCGCTGGCTCGGCCGGTTTTTCCGGGTCCGGCATGCCTTCGAGCACGCGATAGACCGTGGCGACCACGCCCGCCATGCGGAACGGCGCGGCGAAATCCTCGCCGTATTCCAACAGCCCGTCGAGATTGGCATAGACCGGGTCGCTGCCCCACAGCTTGCGCAATGCCTGGTTGCGCAGCGCCTCGGGAACGCCCGGGCGCATGAAGGCGCGGAAATCGGAATCCTTGGTCAAGGTCTCCAGCGCCGGCAGATCCTCGAGTGGATCCGCATCTGCCTGCGGCATCGGCGCGGCGGATTCGTCGGGGGCCGGCAACGCCGGGTCGCGGCGCATCGACTTGTCGCGCTCGGCCCGCTTCAGCCGCGACCAGCGTTCGAGGAAGCCGGGCGGGTCAGCCAAACTCGTCCTCCTCGGTAGCCGGCTCGCCGGCGGCGTGCCGCTTGCGCCGACGCTTTTCGAACGGCGCGTCGACGTGGTGGCGGGCGATGTAGCCCTGCATCCAATGCACTACGAGATCGGGGACCGGCACGCCCTCGACCATCACGTCGCCGCCGTCGAGATAATCCTGGGCCTCATAGGGGCAGACCGTGACGTGGAAAACTTCCGGCTGCTGGCCGATGTCCTCGTCGGCGTGGCGCCACAGCACATAAACCACCGGCCGCTGTTGCGACAGGTTGTAGCGATAGCCTTCGGTCTCGCGCGGGAACAGCTCGATGTCGAGCGTCGCGATGTGAAAGCGCGCCCAGTCCTCGCCCTGCTGCACCAGCCGCGGCGCCTCGATCTCGGGCGCGCCGGGCACGATGCCGGCCGCATGCCAGGCGTGTTCCTGCCAGGGATGGGCGATATGCCGGCGTTCGAGCAAGACGCCGACCCGCAGCCGCTCGCTGTTTTTGATCGAAGGCAAGCCGGCGCTCACTCGCCGATCACCGAGCGCGCGAGGCGCAACAGTGCGATCCCTTCCGCCTGCTGCTGCGCGTCGCCCTTGCACAGCGGCTCGGCCTGCTTCAGCAGATCGGCGACTTTTTCGGTCTCCTTCGGGCCGATGATCGCGGTCTTGGACCCGCCGGTGGTGTCCTTCAGCGCCTGCTCGCAAGTCGCGGCGGCAAGCGCCGGCGCGACGGCGAGGATCAGCGTCGCGGCGGCGCAGAACAATCGAAGCACGGCTTCCCCCCTTTTATCTTTGTGCTTGAGCACGGCGGAGCTTGCCGGAATAGTGCCACGGCTGCGCCGCCCGGTTCAATCGCGGCGCCGGAGATTTCATGGAGCTCGGCGGCAAGAAGATCCTGGTGTGCAATTGCGAGGCGACAATGCCGCTCGACGGCAAGGCGCTCGCCAAGGCCTGCGGCGCTGCGTCGGTGGCGCCGATGCACCATCATTTGTGCCGCACCGAGATCGGGGATTTCCACAGCGCCTGCGCCGCCGGCGAGCCGGTCCTCGTCGCCTGCACCCAGGAAGCGCCGCTGTTCCGTCAGCTGCAGCAGGAGAACCACCCGGAGACGCCGGTCTCCTTCACCAACATCCGCGAGCGCGCCGGCTGGTCGGTCGAGGCCGGCGACGCGACCGCGAAAATCGCGGCGCTGTTGGCCGAGGCGGCGATCGAGGCGCCGCCGGTGCCCTCGGTGACATTGCGCTCCGACGGATCCTGCCTGGTCTATGGCCATGACGACGAGGCGGTCGCGGTCGCCCGGCAATTGAGTTCCCGCCTCGATGTGACATTGCTGCTGACCCGGCCGGGCGACATCCTGCCGCCGCGCGTCTGGGATTTGCCGATCTATCGCGGCACGATCAGCGCGGCGCGCGGCCATCTCGGCGCCTTTGACGTCACGGTCGACGATTACGCCCCGGCGATCGTCTCGGCGCGCGGCGCCCTCGCATTCGATGCGCCGCGTGATGGCGCGACTTCGCGCTGCGACCTGATCCTCGACCTGTCGGGCGCGACGCCGCTGTTCTCTGCGGCGCAGCGCCGCGACGGCTATTTCCGTCCCGATCCCGCCAATCCGGCGGCGGTGCAGCGCGCGCTGTTCGATCTGGTCGATCTCGTCGGCGAGTTCGACAAGCCGCGCTACGTCGATTTCACAGCAGCGCTGTGCGCCCATTCGCGCTCGCACAAGACCGGCTGCACCCGCTGTCTCGATGTCTGTCCGACCTCGGCGATCCGTCCCGATGGCGACCATGTCGCGATCGACCCCTATCTATGCGGCGGCTGCGGCCTATGCCACAGCGTCTGCCCGACCGGCGCGGCCGGCTACGCGATGCCGCCGATCGCCACGGTCGCCGAGCGGCTGCGCACGCTGCTCCTGACCTACCACACGGCCGGCGGCGAGCGGCCGGTGCTGTTGATCCACGATACCCGGCATGGCGAGGAGCTGATCGCGGCGATGGCGCGGTACGGCAGGGGGTTGCCGGCGCGGGTGCTGCCCTTCGCGCTGAACGAGGTGACGCAGGTCGGGTTCGATGTCCTGGCGCTGGCCTTTGCCTATGGCGCCGCCCAGGTCGTGCTGCTCGCGCCGCCCGAGCGGCGCGACGAATTGATGCCGCTCGCCGGGCAGGTCGAGCTGACCGAGGCCATGCTGGAAGGGCAGGGGTTCGGCCCCGGCCGGCTGCACATCCTGGTCGAGGCCGATCCCGACGCGGTCGAGAGCGCGCTCTACGCCCTGCCCGAAGTTCCGCCGATCGCGGCCGGGACCTTCCTGCCGATGGGCGACAAGCGGGCGCTGATGCGCTCGGCCGTGGCGCAACTGCACAAGGCGGCGCCGGACCCGCGGGACATCGTCCCGCTGCCGGCCGGCGCGCCGTTCGGCGCCGTCGAGATCGACGCCGCGGGCTGCACCTTGTGCCTCGCCTGTGTCGGCGCCTGCCCGACCGGCGCGCTGGCGGACAATCCGGAAACCCCGCAGCTGCGCTTCAACGAGACGGCCTGCGTGCAATGCGGGCTGTGCCGGGCGACCTGCCCCGAGAAGGTCATGAGCCTGGTGCCCCGGCTCAATTTCGCGCCCGCCGCGCTTGGCCCGGTCGTGCTGAAGGAGGAGCCGCCGTTTCACTGCGTCAATTGCGGCAAGCCTTTCGGGGTCAAGAGCTCGATCGAGCGGATCGTCGAACAGCTCGCCGGCAAGCATTCGATGTTCCAGAGCGAGGACCGGGTCCGGCTGGTGCAGATGTGCGCCGATTGCCGCGTCATCGTGCAGTTCCAGAGCAAGGAGCCGCAGCCTCTCGCCGGCCCGGCGCGCCCTCTGCCGCGCACCACCGATGACGATCTGCGCGAACGCGAGGAGGGAGAGCGGCGACATTAATCCCTCTCCCGCACCGCGGGAGAGGGAGGGGCCCACGCCGCGGGCGTGGGAGGGTGAGGGTCTGTGCCGCGAATGTACCCTCACCCGCCGTCGGGCTTGCGCCCTCCGGCACCCTCTCCCGCGATGCGGAGAGGGTTGATTAAGAGAGCGGCAGGTTGACCAGCAGGTTCTGCGGTTTCAGCTGCAGTCGGCGGTCCGGGGTCGTCGCCAGGCCGAGATAGACCGGCCGGCCGGCGAGGTCGGGCCGCATCGCGGCGGCATCGATGAAGCTCAGCCGAAACAGCGCGAGGATGCGGCCGAGCTGGTCCTCCTCGACCGGCAGCCCGCGATAGAGATCATCGAGAATGGCGCTCGCCTCGGCGTCGAGGCCGATATGCCAGGCCCAATGCTCGTCGCGGATCGCCCGCACCGGTTCGATGCGCACCGCCACCCGCAGGAAATGCGCGATCCAGGCTTCGAGCACCCGGCAGAAGGCGTCGAGCCCGGGCCGGGCGAAGCTCAGATCGAGCACCATGTCGAACCGGTCGCTGCGTTGCCAATAACTTGCGGCATTTTCCTCGCCCAGCACATCCAGAGTGTCGCCGGTCGGCGGCAGCGCGCCTTCGGCGGCGAGCCGCACCAGCGACGGCGCCCCGTCATCGGCGGCGCGCTGTTCCACCGTCCCCTCGTCGGCCAGCATGACCGCGCCCTCGCTGAGGCTGACCCGCTGCGAGCGGAACAACAGTTCGGCGGCGCGCAGGCGCAGCGGATCGCTCGCGCCGTCGAGCAGGTTGCGCAGGATGGCGTGGACCAGGTGATCGACGAACAATGGCGGCAGATCAACAATGCCGCCGCGAAACAGTTCGAGATAGGCGGCTTCGAGCGTTCCGCCGGCCACCAGCCGGTCGCGGAAGCGCAGCACGATGCGGTAATTGTCGCGCGCGTCCTCATCGGCGAGCGCCGTCAGCCGCGCCTCCTCGACGGCCTGGCGCGGCTCGGCGAGCAGCGCGTCGTGCAAGGCAATCTCGGCGGCGCAGGACTCGTCGGTCGGGAGGATCTCCGGCCGTATCAGATAGGCGCGCAGAAAGTCGTCGGTCACCGCGAGGTGGCCGCTATTGTCGCGGCGCAGCAGGTCGAAGCCCGAGGAGCGCCAGAAATCGCGATATGCGGACACAGCCCCGCCAATCTAGGCGAGGCCGCGCGGCCCGCCAAGCACGCGGCGTCGGGGCTATTGCCTCAGCGCGGCACGACCTTGCGGTAGAGATGCCAGGTGGCGTGGCCGAGCGTCGGCATCACCACGATCAGCCCGAGGAACAAGGGGATTGAGCCGAGCACCAGCGCGGCCGCGACGATCAGCCCCCACAGCGCCATCGGGCCCGGGTTCGCCATCACCGCGCGCAGCGAGGTCTTGACCGCGGTCTCGAACCCGACCTCGCGGTCGAGCAACAGCGGGAAAGAGACGACGCTGATCGACATCGCGGCCAGCGCGAACAAGAACCCGACGCCGCAGCCGATCACGATCAAGGCCCAGCCACGCTCGGTCATCAGCACATCGCGGGCAAACCCGCCGATCGAGGCCGGCGGCTCGGGACCGAGCGTCAGGTCGTAGATCGCCATCGCCGCGCCCAGCCATAACAGGAAGATCGCCATCAGCAACAGGCCGAGCAAAATGATCGCGCCCAACGAGGGCGAGCGCAGCACGCCGAAAGCCTCGGCCCAGCTGACGCCCTCGCCCTGCTCGCGGCGCCGGCTCATCTCATACAGGCCAACCGCGGCGAAGGGCCCGACCAGGGCAAAGCCGGAGGCCAGCGGGAACAACAATGGCAGCATGTCGTAGCCGAAAGCCAGCCGCGCCAGGACGAGGCCGACCAGCGGGTAGACGACGCAAAGAAAGACGACATCGGTGCGGAAGGCCGCGAAATCCTCGACCCCCTGGATCAGGGCATCCCTGATCTCGGCGACCCCGATCCGCCGCACCGCCGGGGCCGGCAGGTGCAATTCGCGGGCGCGCCGTCCGGCGCGACCGACCGACTCGACGGCGTGACCGGCAAGCCTGAGCTGATCGACGCCCCATTCAACGGGATTCCGGATATGCATTCTCGCCTCCTCCCGAACCGCAGGTTCGAGGGTCCGCGGGCCACCTGCTGGCAGCGCCTGCACTCCGGCTGCCGGTCACGCAAGCAGCCGCGACCCGCCATCCTCGGTTAATATAGCTGATACCGGGGCTGCCTCGCGACAAGCGGCACTCGCACGATTGGGGTCGATCTCGATGGCCGTGTTCTTCACCAGCGACACCCATTTCGGCGACCATCGGGTGCTCAACCTGTACCCGCGCCCGTTCACCTCGGTCGCAGTCATGGATGCCGCGCTGATCGCGCAATGGAACGAAGTCGTCGGCAGCGATGACGAGGTCTGGCACCTCGGCGATTTCGCCCGCACCGCCGCGCAGGCCGCGGCCATCCTGCCGCGCCTCAATGGCAGGAAGCATCTGGTCCTCGGCAACAACGATCCGCCGCCTGACCTCGGCGCGGGCTGGCTCAGCGTTTCGAGCTATGCCGAATTGTCGGTGGATGGGATCGATCTCGTGCTGTGCCATTATCCCTTTCGCCGCTGGAAGGGGATGGATCGCGGCAGCGTCAATCTGCACGGTCACAGCCATGGCCGGCTGAAGCCGTTGCCGCGGCAATTCGATGTCGGTGTCGATGTGCGCGGTTATCGGCCGGTGCGGCTGGCCGAGCTGCTGGTGCGGCCGAAGAAGGGAGCCGGCTGAATGGAGGATGACCTCAGGCTGCCGTCAGACGCCTTCGCCAAGCTCGATGCAGGCGAGGACGAATTGTTCTACGAGCCGCCGCGCCTCGTCCTCCATATCGACGACGGCGCGATCGCGGCATTGACCGAATTGTACCGCGCCGTGTTGCCCGCCGGCGGCGTGCTGCTCGACCTGATGAGCAGCTGGGTCAGCCATCTGCCACCGGAGATCGGCTACGGCGAGGTGATCGGCCATGGCTTGAACGCCGCCGAGTTGGCCTCCAACCCGCGGCTCGATCGTTGGTTCGTCCAGAACCTCAACCGCGAAACCCGGCTGTCGCTCGCCGACGCCGGCGTCGACGCGGCGATGATCTGCGTGTCGATCCAGTATCTGCAGCAGCCGGTCGCCGTATTGCGCGATGTCCGGCGGGTGCTGCGGCCCGGCGCGCCGCTCGTCATCAGCTTCTCGAACCGCTGCTTCTGGACCAAGGCGGTGGCGGTCTGGCGCTCGCTGAACGATGCCGGGCATGCCCAGCTGGTCGAGCTCTATCTGCGCCATGCCGGGTTCGCGGCGATCGAAACCAGGGTTCTGGCCGAGGGGATCGAGGATGTCAGCGACCCGATGATCGCGGTGATCGGCCATGCGCCGGAAGAAAGCTGAGCGTTACCAGTGAGCCCCCACCCGTCCTCCGCTGCGCATCGGACTCCTCCCCCGCTCGCGGGGGAGGGTAGGGGTGGGGGTAGATCAAGCCTAGGATGCCCGGCTATTTCGCTGACAGAGCATCGATTAGCGGACATCCGGGAGCTTCGCCGGCATCGCAACGACGCACGGCATCCGCAAGCACGCGCTCCATAGCGCGCAGATCGGCAATTTTCGCCCGAACATCCACAAGATGACCCGCAGCAAGCTGGCGGACTTCGATAGGCTTGAGTCTGTAGCGGCTACAGGTTTTAGCATGATGGCCTGACTTGAGCAGGAGCGCCAGATGGCGACCGATAATTCCCGGACGACTTCACCAGAACGTGCACCAGCACGCGACACAGGTGCATTGCTGCTGGCGGCGGGTGGTCTTGCTGCGGCCTTCGGCGCGGCCTCGTGCTGCGCCCTCCCGTTGCTGCTCGGCTCGGTTGGTCTGGGCAGCGCATGGCTGGTTGCGGTGGCGTGGTTGGCCGCGCCTCATCGGCTAGCGCTGCTGATCGTCGCCATCGTGTGTCTGCTCGGCGCTGGTGGGGTGTTCGTTTGGCGTCGTCGGGTTGCCGCGTGCACATTGGGCGTGGCCTGCGGTCGCCCGGCTATTACTGCCTTCCTGATGGGCGTCCTGTCCCTCGGCGCAGTGCTGGTCATCCTTGGCTTCATGTATGCGTGAGGGTGCGCCGATGATTCTCGAATCGACGATTACCTGTCCGAACTGCAGCACTGCAAAGACCGAGATCATGCCGACTGACGCTTGCCAATTTTTCTACGATTGCGCGGGCTGCGGGGAGCTTCTACGGCCAAAGCCCGGCGATTGCTGCGTATTCTGCTCGTACGGTTCCATGCCGTGTCCATCCATCCAGGCAGGCGAGACTCCAACGTGCTGGCCCGGCTGATCGAGCGTTCGCGGTCCCCGCTCGGCATCAATCGCTCGCCGAAAATGAGTAAGGACCGCCATCGAGCATCAACCGGGGCAATGGCGAGGCGTCCGGTCTCGCCTGGGAGCACGGCCTTGGGGGCTGCCCACGCGCCATTAAGCGGCTGAGGCTCTTGACCGCCTCGCCCGGCAGCCCGCAGTCTCCACCCTATGTACAGCTATATCATGCGGCGCCTTGCCTTCGCCGCGGTGACCGTGATCGGCGTGTCGATCGTCGTGTTTTTTGTGCTGCGGGTCCTGCCGGGCGATCCGCTGGTCGCGCTGTTCGGTCCCGAGGGCTTCACCAAGCTGAGCGCCGCCGAGCGCGCCCACTACATGGCCGATCTCGGGCTGAGCGATCCCTTGGTCGTGCAATACCTGCATTGGATCGCCGACATCGCGCGCGGCGATCTCGGCCATTCGTTCTTCCGCGCCGAAAGCGTTGCGGAGATGCTGTCGCGGCGCGGCCCCTTGACCGCGGAAATCGGCCTGATCGCGGTGGTCCTGTCGTGGATCGTCGGCATCCCGGTGGCGATCGTCAGCGCGCTGAGGCCCAACAGCTTCGGCGACAATATTTCGCGCTTCATCAGCATCCTGTTCCTGGCGATCCCCGGCTTCTGGCTCGGCATGCTGATCGTCCTGGCCCTGCTGTTCTGGTTCGGCTACCGGGCGCCGATGGGCGGCGCCTCGTTATGGGGCGACCCGTGGGGCAATCTGCAGATCGTAATCGGGCCGGCGGTCGTGCTGGGGCTCGGCCAGGGCGCCTACATCGCCCGCATGGCGCGCTCCAGCCTGTTGGAGGTAGTCCGCGAGGATTATGTGCGCACCGCCCGCGCCAAGGGTCTCCCGGGCCGGCTGGTGATCAGCCTCCATGCGCTACCCAACGCGCTGTTGCCGGTCATCACGCTCTCGGGGATCCTGCTCGGCTTCGTGCTCGCCGGATCGATCCCGGTCGAGCGCGCCTTCGCCACGCCCGGGCTCGGCTACGCGATGTATACCGCGGTCTCCGAGCGCGACGTCTTCGTGATGCAGAACCTGGTATTGCTGTACGCCGTGGTGTTTGTCGTGCTCAACATTGCGATCGATGTGATCATCGCCTGGCTGGACCCAAGGATCCGTTATCGATGACCGCGGCCGAGCCCGATAGCGTCTACCCGCTGGAACCGGCGGCCCAGCCGGCCGAGACGGCGCGCTGGCGGCGGGTCGGGCGCGGCCTCGCGAGTTTCGCCAGGCGATCGCCGCTGTCGGCGCTCTGGGGCTGCATCGCCGCCGCGATTGTCGTGATGGCGGTCGCTGCGCCGCTCCTGGCGCCCTACGAGCCGCTGAAATCCGATTTCCGACACATGACGAAGCCGCCCGAGGCGCCGCATTATTTCGGCACCGACCAGATCGGCCGCGACACGTTGAGCCGGGTCATCTACGGCAGCCGCGCCTCATTGACCATCGCGATCGGCGCGGTGCTGTTCGGTACTACCTTGGGCGCCTTGTGGGGATTGGCGAGCGGCTATTTCGGCGGTCGCTTCGACATCGTCAGCCAGCGCATCATCGAGTTCCTGCAATCCTTTCCCGACCTGATCCTGGCGATGGCGATCGCGATGGCATTGGGGGCCGGGATCGGCACCGTGATCGTCGCGATTGCGATCACCCGCATTCCGTTCGGCGGCCGGGTGATCCGCGCCGTCGTGCTGTCGCTGAAGGAGATGTCCTATGTCGAGGCGGCGCGCGGCCTCGGCGCCTCGCATCTGAGGATGATGGCGCGGCACATCCTGCCGCAATGCATCGCCCCCTACCTGATCCTCGCGACGACCCATCTCGGGGTGGCGATCATCATCGAAGCCTCGCTCGGCTTTCTCGGGGTCGGCATTCCGCCGCCGACCCCGACCTGGGGCAACATGCTGGCGGACTCGCTGAACGCCGGTCTGGTGCCGCCCTGGTGGCTGGTGCTGTTCCCGGGCTGTGCGATCACCTTGACCGTGCTGGCCTTCAGCCTGTTGGGCGATGGCATCCGCGACCTCGTCGACCCGCGCCTGCGCCGCGCGGTGTCGATGCGCGCCACCTAGCGAAAGCGTTACCGGCCCCCTCCGGAAAGGCCCTGGAAAATTGCCACCGTTTATGCATACTCCGATATGTAACCCCGCATTAGCGAAGGTTTAGTAACGTCTCGGTTGTAGAGCCGCGGACCGAGCCCATCGTAATGCGAGCCGAGATCCCGGCGAAAGCTTGCGAGGTGCCGAGACGATTGCCTCACCCGGCGCGCGGATCTTGCGCGGGACTTGTTGGAGGAAGGCCAGGATGATTTCTCCCTCGGTAATCGCCAAAGCCGCGGCCTACCGGGAGCGCTTTCAAACCGCGCAGCCCTTTAAGCATGTTTGCATCGACAAATTTTTCACCGACGAGGCGGCGGAAGCGCTGCTGCGCGATTTTCCGCCGTTCGATCGCGAGTTCGCCCGCAACGAGTTCGGCGAATATGGCGGCAAGGCGGTGATCAGCGACATCCAGCACATCAGCCGGTTCTACGCCGACATTTATGGCTATCTGTTGTCGCCGGAATTCCTCGCCGCGATGTCGGCGGTGACAGGCATCGAGGATCTGCACGGCGATCCGACGCTTTTCGGCGGCGGGACGCACGAGAACATCAACGGCCAGGAGCTCGATTGCCACGTCGACTTCAACTTCCAGCTAGAGGGCGGCTTTCACCGGCGCGCCAATCTGCTGCTCTACCTGAACAAGGAATGGGACCCCAACTGGGGCGGCGCGATCGAGCTGCATTCCGACCCGCGCCAACCCGAGGCCGACCAATTCAGCGAGTTCAACGTCACCTTCAACCGCGCCGTCATCTTCGAGACCAACGAGTACAGCTGGCACGGCTTCCGCAAGATCCAATTGCCGCAGGACCGCCTGCATCTGTCGCGCAAATGACTGTCGATCTATCTCTACACAAAGGAGCGGCCGGCCGATGAGATCGCCGGGCCGCACGGCACCTTCTACGTGCAGCGCCCCTTCCCGGAGCGCTTCAAGGTGGGCGATGTGCTGTCGGCCGCGGATGTCACCGAATTGCGCACCGGCTACGCCCGCCGCGACCAGCAGATCGAGATGTACCAGAAGCTCGAGGAGCGGCTCGGCCGCGAGCTCGAGCAGACACGCGGCTATCTGAACGAGGTACTGGCGGCGACCAAGGCACCGATCGTCGGCTTTGCCCGCCAGCTGGGCAACAGCTCGGGCCTGTTCCACGACGACTGGGCGACCGGCAATGTCGCGCTGCAGCTGCACACCGAGCGGCCGGTGACCGGCATCGTCATCAAGGGGCTGATCCCCGAGAACTTCCCGCAGATCAAGCGGGGCTTCGAGATCGAAATCGCCGGCCAGGTTTTTCGCGTTTCGCTCGACGCCAATGGCGGCTTCGATTTCTGGTGCCCGGTCGAGATCGCCAGCGACACGACTTTTGCGGTGAGGCTGCGCTGCGATGCCGAGTTCAACGCCCGCCGGGCCGGCCAGGGCGGCGACGAACGCGACCTCGCCTACCACTTGAACGCGATGGAGCTGTCGCACGAGGCGGCCCCGGGCGCGCCGGGGGATGACGAGCGACGCTCGGCCCGGTGACCGCCGAGCGAGCTTTCCGGGTGGGGCGGCAACCGGGTGCTTTAAATTGCCGCATGAAAAGATGCCTACGATTGTATGAAGATTCATTCTTCTTATTGCATAATGGCTTGCGAATAAGGTATTAGCCTGCGCTGCGGGCGAGACCCGGCGGGGCCTAACCCTCATTCAGAGAAATTAAGGCAACCGACGAGTTCCGAAGTCCAATCCCGGCGCGTGTGCCCCGGTGGAAAGATCGGGGCGGCGCGGCGCCGCCAAGTACCTGTCGAGGTGATGCGTGCAAGTTCTCGATTTCAACGCCGGCATCGATTTTGGAGCGAGGGGCAACCTCAAGGAGTTCAGCCCGGCCGGTTTCAGCGGCGACTCGGATGAGGTCAGCACCTGGAGCGAAAAGCCGTTCGTCGAGCTGAGTTTTCGGGTGCCGCCGCTGCGCCGCGATCTGCGTGTCACGATCGAGGTCTTCCCGTACGTGCCTGACCGGACACCGGTGAGAAAGCAGGCTTGCTGGGTGTTCTGCAACGGTCTGCTCGTCCATTTCTGCTCGGTCGAGGCGCCGTCCGAGATCGAATTCACGATGTCGCGCGAGATCTTGAACCCGCGAGCCAACCGCTTGTCTTTCGCGCTGCCGGACGCGGTCTCGCCGAACGAGCTGAGGCTTGGCGATGACCTGCGCAAGCTGGCCCTCGCCTTCGTCAAATTGAGCGCGGCGCAAGCCTAGCGGGTCGCGGCGACCGCTACCGCCGGCCGCACGGCGCATCCGGAGACAAAGCCTCCGGCGTAAAGATCGTAAATTCGCATTCGTCTGAGGATCACATGGCGAGGACATCGCAAGAACGAAAGCGGCAACCGGTTATCGCGGCGGCGGGCGTCCTCGATCGGGTGGCGGCGACAGCCGCGCCGGCGGGAACGCGCGGCAAGGCGCCGGCTCGCCCGCACCGCACGGCCCCGCAAACCGCCGCCGCCAACGGGCGCGACCCGCTCCATACCGACGACGCTGGCATTGCCGAGCCGAGTCTGACGGCAGGACTGACCGAGCCGGCAGAGGCGCCGCTCCCGCCTCTCGATCCGCCGATTGCGGAGCCGCCCGGCCAGGGAGACACGGTTCCAAACACCGCAGAACCCGATACTACAGGCCCGATGCCCGTGGCACGGCACCCGCTGCACGGTTACATCGACGAGGCGAGCTGGACCGGCATCAAGGGCTGGGTATGGGACCCGCAGCTGCCGACCGAGCGGATCCGCCTCGAGCTGATCGAGGGAGAAACCCGGCTGGCGACGGCGCTGGCGAGCGAGAACCGGCCGGGGCTGATCCTGTCCGGCATCGGCGACGGGCGGCATGGCTTCAGCATCGCGCTGGAAGCGGGCGCGCTGGAGGAGGGCCGCCACGTGCTGCGGCTGCGCAGCGCCGATACCGGCGCGGAGGTGCCGGGTTCGCCGATCGTCCTCGAACCGAACCTGAAGTCGGCCGGCCCTCAGGATGCCGCGCCGGCCGGGGATCTGACGACGCCGGCGATCGGCGAGGTCGCCGGAGCCGGGTTTGCGGAGGCGGCGCAACCCTGGGGGGCCGGCCTGTCGCAGAGTGATACCGTGCTCGCGTTCGAGCTGCGTGGCGTGCCGCCGGAAGGGCAATTCGCCGATCCGCCGCCGCTGCCCGATGCCGCCACAGCGTTGGTGTCGGCTCCCGAGGAAGCTTTGCCGACGATGTTGCGGCGCCCGCGACCCGCCGAAACACTCGCCGAGCCCGCGCCAGAGCTTCCGACCGAGCCGCTCGGCAGCGTCGTCGAGGGCATGATCCGCGCCCATATCGATTACGCCGACTGGACCGGCGTCAAAGGCTGGGTCTGGGACCCGGAAATGCCCGAAAAGCGGATCCTGCTCGAGGTGCTGGACGATGACAACCGGCTGGCGACGGTGGTGGCGAGCGAGTTTCGGGCGGATTTGGCTGAGGCCGGCGTCGGTGACGGGCGGCACGGGTTTTCGATACCGCTGAGCGAGACGCTGTTGCCCTTCGCTCGGCACATTCTTCATCTGCGGCCGGTCGGTTCCACCTTCGAGTTGCCGTCCTTCCCGCTCGTCCTGACTCGCGAGCAGGTCGGGTTCGACACCAGCGTGCTGCGCTTTCTGCACGGCAATGTGATGGCCGAGACCGCGCGCGCCCAGCAGCCGGACGATCTGGCGCCGATGATCACCAACCTGGTCGAGGTGCTCGACCAGGCCCTGTCGCATTATTACGATTTGACCGCGGACAAGGCGGCGCTCAGCACGGTCGATGTGCTCGACCCGGCGGATTTTTCGCCGCAAGTGCAGATCCTGATCGATTCGATTCAGCGCAACTATCCGCCGATCATCGTCGAGCCCGATCTCAATCCGGTCGTGTCGATCGTCATCCCGGTATTCAACAAATTCGACCTGACCTACGCCTGCGTCAAATCGATCGAGGAGCACGGCGCGCGGATCCCGTACGAGATCATCATTGTCGATGACTGCTCGCGCGACGAGACGGTGTTGGCGAGCCTCGCCTTCTTCGGCAATGTGCGGCTGGTGCGCAACAGCGCCAATTCCGGCTTCGTGCTGTCGTGCAACCGCGGTTTCGCGGCGGCACGCGGCGAATATGTCGTGTTCCTGAACAACGACACCCAGGTCAAGCCGGGCTGGCTCGACGAGCTCTACGAGACACTGTGCCGCGATCCGAAAGTCGGCATCGCCGGTTCCAAGCTGCTCTATCCGGACGGGCGGCTGCAGGAATGCGGCGGCATCATCTGGCGCATGGGCGACGGCTGGAATTGGGGCCGCGACCAGGACGCCAGCGATCCGCGCTTCTGCTACATGCGCGATTCCGACTACGTGTCCGGTGCGGCGCTGATGATCAAGTCGAGCCTGTTCGACGAGATCGGCCGGTTCGACGAACGTTACGTGCCGGCCTATTACGAAGACACCGATCTGTGTTTCAAGGTGCGGTCACGCGGCTATCGCACGGTGGTGCAGCCGGCCTCCGAGATCGTCCATTTCGAGGGCGCCAGCGCCGGCACCAGCGTCACCGGCAGCGGCATGAAGCGCTTCCAGGCGATCAACCACCGCAAATTCTTCGACCGCTGGAAGGAAACGCTCGCCGGCCATCGCTTCAACGGCGCAATGCCCGAGCTCGAGGCCGAGCGCAGCGTGCGCCAACGCGCGCTGATGATCGACGACTCGGTGCCGGAGCCCGACAAGGACGCCGGATCGAACGCCGCCTTCCAGCACATCCTGACGTTGCAGCGCCTCGGCTACAAGGTGACCTTCATCCCCGGCGACAACATGGCCAAGATCGATCCCTACACGACCGATCTGCAGCGCCGCGGCGTCGAGTGCCTCTACCACCCCTATTACTTCTCGGTCGAGGACGTGTTCCGCAAGCGGCCGGTGCCGTTCGACCTGGTCTATCTGCACCGCTATTCGAACGCGTCGAAATACGGCGGCATGATCCGCCAGCATTTCCCGCAGGCACGGATCCTCTACAACGTCGCCGACCTTCACTTTCTGCGGTTGCAGCGCCAGGCCGAGGTCGAGGACGATCCGGTGCTGCGCCAGAAGGCCGAGCAGATGCGCCGGCTCGAGCTTGGCGCGATGTTCTTCGTCGATTGCGTGATCGTCCACTCGGCCGCCGAGGCGGAATTGCTGGCGAAGATGGCGCCGGGCGTCAATGTCCAGGTGATCCCGTGGACCATCGAAGTCCGCGACATCAAGAAGGTCGAGGTCGAACGACCGGCCATTGCGTTCATCGGCGGCTATCGCCACGAGCCCAACATCGATGCCGCGAAATGGGCGGTGCAGAGCATCATGCCCGGCTTGCGCAAAGAGGTGCCGGGGATCGAGCTGTTGCTGGTCGGCAGCTACATGCCGCCCGAGCTGACCACGCTTGCCGGCAAGGATGTCGTGCCGCTCGGCCACGTCCCCTCGCTCGACACTGTGTTCGACCGGGTGCGGCTGACCATCGCGCCGTTGCGCTACGGCGCCGGCCTCAAGGGCAAGGTGCTGGAAAGCTTCGCCGCCGGTGTCCCCTGTGTGATGACGACGGTCGCCGCCGAGGGGCTCGACCTGCCGAAGAAATTGCAGTCGCTGGTTGTCGACGAGCCGGGTGAAATCGCGGCGCTGATCGCCAAGCTCTGTCGCGACGATGCCGAATACCGGCGCATCGTCGAGGCCGGCAAGGCCTATGTCGGCGCCACTTACTCGGCCGAACGCATCGACGGGCTGCTCAGGCAGGCCTGCGCCGCCGAATAGCGGCACTCGATCAGCGCCGACGCACGGCGCGGATCAGGCTGGCGATTTCGTAGAATGCGGCGGCGAGGGCGTTGCGGATGGAGCGCGCGGGCACCCCGGCGACACCAGCGATGTCGAGGCCCGCGCGGCGGAACAGCAATGCTGCGCGCGGCAGATGCAACCGGTCGGTGACCAGCACGATGCGGGTTTTGCCGGCCGCTTTCAGCAGGCGGGCGGTGTTGACGGCGTTGGCCAGCGTGTCGCGCGAGTCGGGTTCTACGAGCAGCGCCGCGGCGGGGATTCCGGCATCGAGTGCGAGGTCGCGCATCGCTGCGGCTTCCGCGACCGGGCCGAGGCCGCCGCCCGACAGCACGATGAGCGGCGCGGCGCCGTCGCGGTAGAGCGCGACGGCCAGCGCCATCCGGCGGCGCATCCGCTCGCTCGGTAGTCCGGCATCATCGACCCGGCAGCCGAGCACGACAATGGCGTCGGCGTTTGGCAGCTGCGCGGGCGCCCTAGCTCTCGCTCGCCAAGGCGTCGGCGCCCTCGATGCGCTGGGCCAGCGCGGCGCCGAGAAAGCGGTCGATGTCGCCGTCGAGCACTGCCCCGGTATTGCCGGTTTCGACCCCGGTGCGCAGGTCCTTCACCATCTGATACGGCTGCAGCACATAGGAGCGGATCTGGTGGCCCCAGCCGATATCGGTCTTTGAGGCGTTCATCGCCTCGGTCGCCGCCTCGCGCTTCTGCAATTCGCGCTCGTACAGCCGGGCGCGCAGCATCGCGTAGGCGTGCGCCCGGTTCTGGTGCTGCGACCTTTCACTTTGACATTGAACCACGATGCCGCTCGGCAGGTGGGTCAGGCGGATCGCGCTGTCGGTCTTGTTGACGTGCTGCCCGCCGGCGCCCGAGGCGCGGTAGGTGTCGATGCGCAGATCCTTGTCGTTGATCTCGATGTCGATCTTCTCGTCGATCACCGGATAGACCCAGGCCGAGGCAAAGCTGGTATGGCGGCGCGCCGCCGAATCGAAGGGCGAGATGCGCACCAGCCGGTGCACCCCGCTCTCGGTCTTCAGCCAGCCATAGGCGTCGAGCCCGCTGACCTTGACCGTCGCCGATTTGATGCCGGCGCCTTCGCCGGCGCTCTCCTCGAGCCATTCCACCTTGTAGCCGTGGTCTTCGGCCCAGCGCACATACATGCGCAACAGCATCTCGGCCCAGTCCTGGGCCTCGGTGCCGCCGGCCCCGGCATGGACCTCGAGATAGCAGTCGTTGGCGTCGGCTTCGCCCGAGAGCAGGCTTTCGAGCTCGCGCTTCTGCGCCTCCTGGCGCAGCTTTTCGAGCGCCCCCTCGGCCTCGGCGACGATTCCCTGATCGCCCTCGGCCTCGCCCAGCCCGATCAGCTCGATCGCCTCCTCGACCTCGCGTTCGATCCGGCGATAGCCCTCGATCGCCCGTTCCAGCCGGGTCCGCTCGCGTAATACCTTTTGCGCTTCGGCCTGGTCATTCCACAGCTTTGGGTCTTCCGCCTTGGCGTTCAGCTCGGCGAGGCGGCGGTTGGCCGTCTCCCAGTCAAAGATGCCTCCTCAGCAGCGCCAGCGACTTCTTGATGTCGTCGGCGACCGCCTGAATCTCAGCGCGCATCGGCTTATCCTTTGAAAGGCGAACTTTAGTAGAGCCCGCCGGTTCCGCTCGCCGGGCTCGCGCGCACCGGCATCGCCGCAGTAACCCCACCCGCAGGACGCGAGGCGCGTTCCTTGCCGGGCTCGGTGCCGGCCTTGTATCCCGCCAGAATCCCCGGCGCTCCGGCGGGGGCCGGCTCCCCGGTGTCGGGGTTGACGCGGACCATCTGCACGCCCGGCGGGGTACGGAACTCGGTCGGCGGCGCGTCCTTCAGCGCGACCAGCATGAAATCGCGGAAGATCGGTGCCGCGAGATGGCCGCCGGTTTCGTCGGAGCCGAGATAGGCCGGGTCGTCATAGCCGACAAACACCCCGGCCGCGAGGTCGGGGGTGAAGCCGACGAACCAGGCGTCCTGCCAGTCGTTGGTCGTGCCGGTCTTGCCGGCGATCGGCTTGCCGACCGCCTTGACCTGGGTGCCGGTGCCGCGCTGCACGACGCCCTGCAGCATCTCGACGATCTGGAAGGTCGACACCGGGTCGGCGATCTGCTCGCGTGTGTCGGGAATGACCGGCACCGGCTGGTGCTGCCATTCGACATTACTGCAGCCCTCGCAAGGCCGCTGGTCGGCGCTGAAGACTGTCTTCCCGTCGCGGCCCTGGACGCGGTCGATCAGCGTCGGGTTGATGCGCTTGCCGCCATTGTCGAGCATCGCATAGGCGGCCGTGTGCCTGAGCGGCGTCGTCTCGCCGGCGCCGAGCGCCATCGCATAGAGCCGCGGCATGTGGTCCATGATGCCGAATTTCTCGATCGTCTCGCCGATCGCCTCCATGCCGACCGCCTCGGCGAGGCGCGCCGTCACGGTGTTCAGCGACAATTCGAGCGCGACCCGCAGCGGCGTCGGGCCGCGGAACTTGTTGCTGCTGTAGTTCGACGGCGACCACAGCGGCAAGCCCGGCCCCTGGCTGATCGAGACCGGGCCGTCATCGACCACCGAGGAGGGCGTGTAGCCGTTTTCCAGCGCGGTCAGATAGATGAACGGCTTGATCGACGATCCCGGCTGCCGTTTCGCCTGGGTGGCGCGGTTGAACTGGCTGATCTCGTAGCTGAACCCGCCGCTCATCGCCAAAACGCGGCCGGTATGCGGGTCGAGCGAGACGAGTGCGCCGGAAACCTCGGGGATCTGGCACAGATTATACGCCCGGCCCGACCCCGCCGCGACCGGCGGCTTGGGTGGCGTGACGGGTGTTGCCGCGGGTGTGGTCCCCGGCGTGGCGCCGGGCGTCGGCCCGGGCTTGGCACTTTCCGCGGCGAGCGGCTCGACCAGCACGAGATCGCCCGGCTTGACGACATCGGCGGCGTTGCGCGGAGAGGCGCCGAGATTGCCGTCGTCGTGCAACGGCCGCGCCCAGCGCATCTGCGCGAACGGGATCCGGCCGGTCTCGCCGTCCTTCAAGCCGATCGCCGCGCCGTCCGGCTCGGTGCGCAGCACCACCGCGAGCTGCCAGCCGACATCGGCGGCCCCCGGCGGCAATGTCTCGGCGGCGAGGCGGGTCGGCCAATTGGCGCCCGGATCGATATGGCCGACCGCGCCGCGCCAGCCGCCATGGGTGCGGTCATAATTGATCAGCCCGTCGCGCAAGGCCTTGTCGGCGGCCGCCTGCAGCTTCCCGTCGAGGCTGGTGCGCACCGACAGCCCGGATTGGTACAGCCCCTTTTCGCCGTACCAGGCGTAGAGCTCGCGGCGCACCTCCTCGGCGAAATAGGGGCCGGTCACGATCTCGGCGTCCTCGCGCCGGCGCAGCACGATCGGCTCCGCCTTGGCCGCGGCGATCTCGGCCTCGGGCGCGGCACCGTCCTCGGACATGCGCTCGAGCACCCAATCGCGCCGGATCTTGGCCTGCTGCGGATAGCGCGCCGGGTTGTAGTTGTTCGGCGCCTTCGGCAATCCGGCCAGGAACGCCGCCTCGCCGAGGCTCAATTCGTCGAGCGATTTGTTGAAATAAAGAAGGGCGGCCGCCTCGACTCCATAGGCGCCGGAGCCGAGATAGATCTCGTTGAGATAGAGCTCAAGGATCCGGTCCTTCGACAGCGCCTCGTCGATCCGGGTGGCGAGGAGGATCTCCTTGATCTTGCGGTTGATCGACAATTCGTTCGACAGCAGCATGTTCTTGGCGACCTGCTGCGTGATCGTCGAGGCGCCGACCGGCCGGCGCTTGCTGTGCCAGCGCCCGACATCGGTCAGCGCGGCGCGGAACATCGAGATCGGGTCGATGCCGTGGTGGCTGTAGAAATTCTTGTCCTCGGAGGACAGGAAGGCGGTGACGACGCGCTTGGGGATCGCCGTGATCGGCACGAACACCCGCCGCTCGGTGGAGTATTCGGCCAACAACCGGCCATCGCCGGCATGGACGCGCGTCAGGATCGGCGGCTCGTAATGCGCCAATTGCTGGTAATCCGGCAGATCGCGCCCGAAATACCAGATCGTCAGCCCGACGACGACGCCACCGGCGATCGCCAGCACGAGTTTGATGATCGTGCGCAACTGCGCAGGCTCCTTTAGCCTCGGCAATCGGTTATTCCGTCGATCCCCCGCACGGTGGCGCTGTTTATGCGCCAGGCTTGTGGCTATTCCAAGGCCGTTTTGGTTGAGTACAAGTTAATGACCGCGCAAAAAGGGCGAATCCGGGAGCCCGGCTGGCGGCCTCACTTGCATACCCGCGCCGGTCCTTTGGGCAACGGGCACAGCGCTTCCGGACGAAAACGACGAAATCATTGTGATGGCGAGGTTTGCCCGGTAAATTGCCTGGTGCGACATCCGCCAACCGGGCGTCTCGCCCGGCGGCGTTGCGACATCAACCGGCAGCACCGGCAAGTTTTCTCGCCGCAGCGCCGGGCCGCGGCGCCGGGCGATACAGATCGTAAGGACCCGAAGCCGGGCGTGATTACTGACGCGACGCCGATGACCGAATCCCGCGACGCCATGACGTCAGACGCCACCGGCTTTCTTCCCCACAGCACCGCGCCGCCGGCCGCTTCTGAAGCGGCCGCAGCCGCGCGCCTCGGAGTTCCGCCCGAATGCCAAAGCGCATGCTCATCGACGCCACCCATCCCGAAGAGACCCGGGTGGTGGTGCTCAACGGCAACAGGCTCGAAGAATTCGATTTCGAGTCGTCGACCAAGAAGCAGGTAAAGGGCAACATCTACCTCGCGAAGGTGACGCGGGTCGAACCGTCGTTGCAGGCTGCCTTTGTCGACTACGGCGGCAACCGGCACGGCTTCCTGGCGTTCAGCGAGATCCATCCCGACTATTACCGCATCCCGGTCAGCGATCGCAGCGGCGCCGACGCCGAGATGCACGCCGCCTACGAGCGCGGCGCCGCGAACGGCGCCCCCAATGGCGCCCCCAATGGCGCCCCCAATGGCGCCCCCAATGGCGCTGATGAAGCGGGCGTGCCGCTCGCGGTGGCGCTGCCCGAGCCGGTGCCGGTCGGCGAGGCGAGGGCGGCCGGCGACGACGACGCCGAGGAGGCGGAGCGCGTCCCCGAGGACGGGGAGGGCGGCGATGCCATGGCAGCGGCCGAAGCCGCGCCGGCCGGGATCGCAAGCGAATCGCCCGAAGCCCGCGGATCGCTGGACGAGGCCGCGGAACCGCCCGAGGAGGCTGAGCCAACGCTCGCCGCCTGGCAGGAAGAGCAGGGTGTCCCGCTCGACTCCGGCTCGGAAAACGGCAATGCCGATATCGCGGAACTTCCCGACCCGGTGTCGACTGCGGGGATTGGCGAGTTCGCCTCGGAGCCGGACGCGATCGCGCTGCGGGCGGCCGAGGATTCGATCGTCGCGGCGGAAATCGGCGATTTGCCGCCGGGCAATGGCATGGCCGGCGACGGGCACGCGGCCGCGGTGCAAAACGTCGAGACGCTCGGCGGCGACGAGGTCGAGGAGGTCGAGGAGGCCGATGCCGAGCGTCGCCGGCGATCTCCGATGCGTCACTACAAGATCCAGGAGGTCGTCAAGCGCCGCCAGATCATGCTGGTGCAGGTCGCCAAGGAGGAACGCGGCAACAAGGGCGCGGCGCTGACCACCTATCTCTCGCTCGCCGGGCGCTATTGCGTGTTGATGCCGAATACCGGGCGCGGCGGCGGCGTTTCGCGCAAGATCAACAGCCTTTCCGACCGTCGCCGGCTCAAGGAGATCCTCGAAGACCTCGACATCCCGGAAGGGATGGGGGTCATCGTCCGCACCGCCGGCGCCGAGCGGTCGAAGGCCGAGATCAAGCGCGACTATGAATATCTGCTGCGGTTGTGGAACGAGATCCGCGACCTGACCCTCAAATCGACCGCGCCGGCGCTGGTCTACGAGGAAGGCAATCTGATCAAGCGGTCGATCCGCGACCTCTATACCCGCGACATCGACGAGGTGCTGGTCGAGGGCGAGGAGGGCTACCGCATCGCCAAGGCGTTCATGCGCACGCTGATGCCGAGCCATGCCAAGCGCGTCCAGCCCTATCGCGATCCGCAGATCGGGCTGCTCCACCGCTTCCAGGTCGAGAGCCAGATCGACGCGATCCACTCGCCGGTCGCCCAGCTGCGCTCGGGCGGCTATGTCGTGATCAACCAGACCGAGGCGCTGGTTGCGATCGACGTCAATTCCGGCCGCTCGACGCGCGAACGCAACATCGAGGAAACCGCGCTGCGCACCAACCTCGAAGCGGCCGAGGAGATCGCGCGCCAGCTGCGGCTGCGCGACCTCGCCGGGCTCATCGTCATCGACTTCATCGATATGGAGGAGCACCGCAATCAGATCGCGGTCGAGCGCCGGCTCAAGGACGCGCTGAAAAACGACCGCGCCCGCATTCAGGTCGGCCGCATCAGCCCGTTCGGCCTGTTGGAAATGTCGCGGCAGCGGCTGCGGCCGTCGCTCGCCGAAGCCTCGACCCAACCCTGCCCGCATTGCGGCGGCACCGGCTTCATCCGCTCGGTCGAATCGACGGCGCTCTATGTGCTGCGCTCGATCGAGGAGGAGGGGATCCGCCGCCGCTCGGCCGAGGTATGCATCTACGTGCCGACCACGGTGGCGCTCTACATCCTGAACCAGAAGCGCGAATCGCTGAGCCAGATCGAGGCGCGCTATGGCGTCAAGGTCATGGTGGCGCGCGACGATTCGCTGATCCCGCCGAGCTTCCGCCTCGAACGACTGCGCGCCTATGGCGCGGGCGAGGCGCCGCCGTTGCCGCGCTCGATCCAGGCGCCGTCGATCGAGGAGGCGGCGGAGGAGGAGGAAGAAGAGGAGCACGAGGAGGACGAGGAGAGCATCGCGGCGTTGCCATCCCGCGCCGCAGCCGCGGAGCCGGCCGATCAGGAGACCGAGGAGGAACGCGGCCGTCGCCGTCGCCGTCGCCGGCGTCGCCGTCCGGAAGACGCCCGCGAGGGCCGCGCCGCGCCGGCCCCCGTTGCGGCCGAAGCGGACGCGAGCCCGGAAATGGCCGAAGCGCCGGCCCGGGAAGCGCGCGAGGGTGGCGAGGAGGACCGCGACGCGGATGGCGATCGGCGCCGCCGCCGGCGCGGCCGTCGCGGCGGGCGGCCGCGTGTCCGGCGCGACCAGGCCGGTGAGGCATCGGGCCGGCAGGTCGCCGCCGAAACCATCGAAATCGTGCCGCCCGCGGAGGACGAGCCCGCCACCGAGGAAACCGCCGAGCCGCCGGCTTTCGCGGCTTGGCCGGACGATGCCGGCCTCGAGACCGCCAGCCTG
>WNFC01003092.1_pt1 | contig 23703 bp, 25 predicted proteins | sample 5400541 | NCBI WGS metagenome assembly WNFC01 (sample SAMN13153342, study PRJNA577476) | soil metagenome | isolation source: 120 cm saprolite under Douglas fir tree site 2 hole 2 replicate 1 | place: USA:California | collected 2015-04-18
CCACTCGGCTCGACCGCCAGGAAGAAGATGATCAAAGCGCCAACGATCATCAACTGAACGTGTTCGACGGTCGCGGCGCGAATCGGCACGCCGAGGGCGTCGGGCAGGCTGCGCAGCACGATCGGCAGACCCCAGATCAGGGCCGCACCGAAAAACGAGCCGATCAGGCTGCCAAGGCCGCCGATGATCACCATGAACAGCACGCGAAACGACAGATCGATATTGAAGCTGTCGGCCTCGGCCGCGCCGAACCACAGGAACACCATCATGGCGCCGGCAACCCCGCAGTAGAACGACGACACCGCGAAGGCGATAAGCTTGGTGCGGAACAGCCGGATGCCGATCAGCTCCGCCGCGATATCCATGTCGCGCACCGCCATCCACATGCGGCCGAAGCGGCCGCGGACAAGGTTCGAAGCCACCCACGTCATGCCCACGACAATCGCCAGCACGACGAGATAGCGCGTCGTGGGCGTGGCGTTGGGCCCGGTGACCGGGACGCCCAGCATGGTCCGGGTCGGCACTTCGATCGCGCCGGAGACATTGTAGTTGTAGAGCCAGGGCACCCGCACGAAGCACCACGACAGGAAGAACTGCGCCGCCAGCGTCGCGACGGCGAGATAGAATCCCTTGATGCGAAGCGACGGCAGCCCAAACAACGCGCCGAGCGCAGCCGCCGCCAGTCCGGACACGACAATCAGCAGAATGATGTTCACCTCCGGAAAGATCGTGGTGAGCTTGTAGCACGCATAGGCGCCGACCCCCATGAACGCCCCGGTGCCGAGCGAGATCTGTCCGGCATAGCCGGTAAGCAGATTGAGGCCGATGGCGGCAAGCGAAAACACCAGAATGGGGATCAGCACGGCGCTGATCCAGAAGTCCGGAAGGGTCAACGGTACGGCAATGAACGCGAATGCCAGGATGGCCGCGATGCCGATGCGGTCCTGCAGAATCGGGAACACCGCCGCATCAGCCGCATAGCTCGTCTTGAATTGTCCGGTTTCGCGGTAGAGCATGTCAGACCCGTTCAATGATTTCTTCGCCGAACAGGCCTTGAGGCCGAAACAACAGGAAAACCAGGGCGATCACATAAGCGAGCCAGCTCTCGATGCCGCCGCCGAGCAACGGTCCCCAGTAGAACTCGCCGAGCTTCTCGCTCACCCCGATGATGACGCCGCCGACGATAGCGCCCGGAACCGAGGTGAAACCACCGAGCACGAGCACCGGCAGGGCTTTGAGCGCGACGATTTCGAGCGCGAAGGAGACGTTGGAACGCGCGCCCCACATGACGCCGGTGGTAAGCGCCACGATGCCGGCCGCAAACCACACGACGATCCAGATCTGCTCCAGCGAAATTCCGACCGAAAGCGCGGCCTTATGACTATCGGCGACCGCCCGCAAAGCGCGTCCGATCCGCGTGCTCTGGAAGAACACCGCGAGGCCGGCCACCATCAGGGACGCAATGACGGCGGCCGCGATGTCGATCTTCTGCAGCGACACCAAGCCGCCCAGCATTTGGAAATCGAACGCGCCGCCGGGGAGAAGGAGTTCGTCCGTAATCATCACCTTGGGCTCGCCGCCGAACACGAATTCACCGAACCCGATGAGGAAGGAGGTCAGCCCGAAGGTCGCCATGAACAGGATGATCTCGGGCTGGTTGACGAGGGGGCGCAGCATCACGCGCTCGACCACGACCGCAAGCACCAGCATCACGCCAAGCGCGAGGATCAGCGCCACGAAAGCCGGTATGCCCAATTCGTGCAGGCCCACAAGGGTGAGGGCCGCGAACACCACCATGATCCCTTGAGCGAAATTGAACACGCCCGAGGCCTTGTAGATCAGCACATAGCCGAGCGCGATCAGCGCATAGAGCACGCCGGCGACGAGGCCTTCCCACAGCGTCTGGACCAGCAGGTCCGGCGTTGTCGCCATCTGCAGGAAGGGATCGAGGAAGATTTTGTAGAGGAGGTCCACAAGTTCAGCTCCCTCACCGCGCGACGCCAAGATAGGCGTCGATGACCTTAGTGTCGCGTTTGACCTCGTCCGGAGTGCCGTCGGCGATCTTGCGGCCGTAGTCGAGCACGACGACGCGGTCGGACAGGTCCATGACCACGCCCATGTCGTGCTCGATCAACGCAATCGTGGTGCCGAACTCCCGATTGATGTCGAGGATATAGCGCGACATGTCCTCCTTCTCCTCAAGGTTCATGCCTGCCATGGGTTCGTCGAGCAGCAACAGGTCCGGCTCCATGGCAAGCGCGCGGGCGAGTTCGACGCGCTTCTGCAGGCCATAGGGCAGCCGGCCGACCGGGATCTTGCGAATGTGGGGGATTTCCAGGAAATCGATGATGTCCTCGACCTTGCGCCGGTGCGCAACTTCTTCAGCGAGCGCTGGACCGAACCGCACCATCTGCCAGAAAAATCCGCGACTCATGCGCAGCGTGCGCCCCGCCATGATGTTGTCGAGCACCGACATGCCGCGGAACAGGGCGACATTCTGGAACGTGCGGGCGATCCCGCCGCGCGCCGCCTCGTAGGGCCGCATCGCCGGGCGCGTGCGGCCCTTGAACGTGATGCGCCCCTGCCGCGGGTGGTAGAACCCGTTGATGACGTTGAGCATCGAGGTCTTGCCGGCGCCGTTCGGGCCGATAATGGCGCGGATTTCGCCGGCCGCGATATCGAAGGACACATCCGTCAACGCCTTGACGCCGCCGAACGTGAGGGAGACGTTCTCGACAGAGAGGAGGGCGTCACCTCCCCCAACCGAAGTCGGCTGTTGCCGACTTCGGCCACTTTGTTGAGTGGCCGAACCCTCGCTATAGCGAGGTTCGGCGGGGGGGAGGTCGGACCGCGTCAGCGGTCCGGGTGGGGGTGGCAGCCTATCAGCATATGCTGGGGCGCTGTCACCCCACCCCGGACTGCCTCCGGCAGTCCGACCCTCCCCCTTCAGGGGAGGGTGGTCAACTTCTCGGAACGTGCCAGAAAAGGGGGAGTCTGCCGGCCCGCTCATGCGGTCTTCTCGTGCATCGTCGTGCCCTGTGGCGCCGGCACGTCCCGAATCTTGACGCGCGCCGCGATGGCGCCGCGGCGACCGTCTTCGAACGTGACCTCGGTCGCGATGGTGGCTTCCGCCGCGCCGTCATAGAGCGCCGTCACCAGCGGCGCGTAGCGCTCGGCTACGAAGCTGCGCCGAACCTTCTGGGTGCGGGTGAGTTCGCCATCGTCGGGATCAAGCTCCTTGGGCAACACCAGGAAGCGCCGAATCTGTGCGCCGGCCAGCACCTTCTCGGCCGCGAGCGAGCGGTTCACCTCAGCGACATTCTGCGCCAGCATGTCGTAGACGCGCGGATGGGCCGCGAGCTCCCGGTAGGAGCCATATGCGATCGCATTGCGCTCGGCCCAGTCGCCGACCGCCGCAAGGTCGATATTGAGCATGACGGCCGCGAACGGACGGCCGTCCCCGAACGCGACCGCTTCGCGGATATTGGGAAAGAACTTGAGCTTGTTCTCAATGTATTTTGGCGCGAACAGCGTGCCGTCCGCGAGCCGCCCGACATCCTTTGCCCGATCGACGATTTTCAAATGCCCGGTGGCTGGATCGACAAACCCGGCATCTCCGGTCTTGACGAAGCCGTCCGGCGTGCGCGCCTCGGCGGTCTTGGCCTCATCCCGGAAATACCCAACGAACATCCCCGGCGACCTGAACTGCACCTCGCCATTGTCGGCGATCCGCAGCGCCACGTTGGGGACCGCGGGGCCCACGGTGTCGGAGAAGATCTGCCCATCGGGCTGCGCCGTGACATAGAGGAACGCCTCGGTCTGGCCGTAGAGCTGCTTCAGGTTGAGGCCGAGCGAGCGGTAGAACGAAAATAGTTCGGGACCGATCGCCTCGCCCGCTGTGTAAGCGACGCGCACCCGGGACAGGCCGAGCACGTTCATCAGCGGCGCGTAAATCACGATCTTGCCGATCGCATAGAGCAACCGGCCGAAGACCGGCACGGCCCGACGGTCGAGGAGTCTCTCGCCGTAGCGGCGTGCGACGCCGATGAAGTACGCAAACAGCGCGCGCTTGAAGCGGCCGGCATCCTCCATACGGATGGTGACCCGGGTCAGCATCTCTTCGAACACGCGTGGCGGCGCGAAGAAGAAGGTCGGGCCGATCTCCCGGATGTCGGCGAGCGCGGTGTCGCTCGTCTCCGGACAGGCCATGCAGAAGCCCGCCACCATTCCCTGCGCGTAGTTGAGATAGTGATCGCCCACCCAGGCGAGCGGCAGATAGGCAAGCGCGGCGTCGTTTTCGTCGAGCCGATCGAACGCGATCGTGTCGGACGCCGCCGCGATGCATCCCGCCGCCGACAGCATCACGCCCTTGGAGACGCCGGTGGTGCCGGACGTATAGAGGATGATCGAAACGTCGGAGCCCTTGCCGGCCGCAATCTCATCGTCAAGCTTGCGGCCGAGCGCAGCATCCGCCGCAAGTGCGGCGTGGCCGTCATGGATCACGCGCTCGATTGCGTGCAGCCTCGCGTGGTCATAGTCGCGCAGCCCGCGCGGTTCGTCGTAGAGGATGTGGGCGATGGCCGGCAGGCGTTCGGACACCGATGAGAGCTTGTCGACCTGCTCCTGGTCCTGCACGGCGGCAAAGCGCACATCTGCGTGGGCGAGTACGAATGCAAGCTCCTCCGCGACCGCATCGGCGTAGACGGGCACCGGGATCGCCCCGAGCATCTGGGCCGCCATGATGGACCAGTAGAGTCTCGGCCGATTGCCGCCGATGATGGCGATGCGGTCGCCGCGCGTGAGGCCGAGGCGGGACAGGCCGGCCGCGTAGGCACGGACCTCGGCAAGCATCTGTGCCCAGGTCCAGGTGTGCCAGATCCCGAAATCCTTGTGGCGCATTGCCGGACGATCGGCGAAGCGCGCGGCATTGCGCGCCAGCAATTTCGCAAACGTGTCCGCGCCGGCATCCGCCACCTTGTCCTCCCGAGCGCGGGCGGCCCGCTGCCCCCAATTGATCTGCCAGATCCCTACGTCACCTTGACATGGACCATCTAGTGGTCCATTTCCCAAAGGAACGGTTTGGCAAGTTAAGAGCAGGTGATCCAGTGCATATTTCCGTAACCGAGGCAAAGGGCCAGCTGACGGACCTGGTCAGACGGGCGGAAGCGGGCGACGAGATCATCCTCACTCGCCACGGCCAGCCCGCCGTGCGCCTTGTTCCGGTTCGGTCGATGCAGGACCCCAAGGCCCGCAGGGAGCTACTTGAGGCGGTCCGGAAGTCCGGCGGCGCTCGCGCCACACCGGGGCCCAGCGCCGCCAGAAGCCAAGACTTCCTGTACGGCGAAGACGGTCTGCCCGAGTGATTGACGCGACCACATGATTGCGGTCGACACCTCCGCGCTCATGGCCATCGTTCTCGGCGAGGCGGACGCCGACGCCTGCATGGCAATGCTAGAAACCGAGCCGGTAGTTCTAATTTCGGCCGGTACCGTGGCGGAAGCTGTGATCGTCGCGGCTCGGCGCAAGGTCGCAGAGGAGATGGCGAAATTGATCGACGGCCTTGGCTTCGACGTTGTCACTGTAACGGCGGCCTCCGCGCGGCGGATCGCTGCCGCCTATGAAAACTGGGGGAAGGGCGTCCATCCGGCAGGGCTGAATTTCGGCGACTGTTTCGCTTATGAAGTCGCCAAGGCGCATGACTGTCGCCTGCTGTTCGTCGGCAATGATTTCTCGAAGACCGATGTGGAAAGCGTTCTGTAGTCGATCTCCATGAATGGAGGTTCCCATGCTCATCGGCCCTGCTGCGCGGCGGGCGGGAATCTGCCCTCGGCTAAGCGATGGCCTCAAGCCCCTTGGTCTTCACAATGGACAGCAGCTTGAGCGATGGTCCGCTCGGCCGCTTCGCGCCGCGCTCCCACTCGCTGACCAACTTTGGCCTCACGTTGAGATAATGCGCGAACACACCCTGGCTGACGCCCGCGCGTTTACGGATGGCAACGATTTCCTTCGCTGACAACGGCTCGACCGTCGTCAGACAGGAGGCGTCGAACGCCCGCATGGTGGCCTTGTCCATCAGACCGATGCGGTGCAACCCGGCGGCAGTCTCATGGATGGCTGCCGACAAACGGCTGCGATACTTGGTTGAGTTAGCCTTCTTTTTGATCATCGCACGCTATCTCCCTCAGTTCCATTTGCGCCAGCGCGGTTGCAATCTGCTCGTCGCTGTAACTCAGATAATGCTTGGCCAGCTTCTTTAGGCCGTGCAATTCGCAAAGGTTGACGCCCGTATCGCGGCGTGGAAAGCGTTGTGTAGAGGCACGCGGGCGGGCCGGACGCCCGCCCTCCGTTGTCACTCCGCCGTTGCCGTCACGCGACCTTTTCCTCCCTTGCCGGTCACCCCCCTCGGTGTTATCAGGCGGCCTGCCGCGCAAGTGAGGTTTTCGTGCGATTTATCGAGGTTTCCGGGCACGGTCATCGCCCAAATCGAGGCGCGTCATGCTGAGACGGGCGTATGACTGGTGCATCGACGCCGCTTACAAGCCTTATGCCCTGTGGCTGATGGGTCTGGTTTCGTTCCTGGAGAGTTCGTTCTTTCCGGTTCCGCCCGACGTCATGCTGATTCCAATGTCGCTGGCGCGGCCCAAGAAGGCCTGGACCTACGCGACGGTATGCACGCTCACCTCGGTCGCCGGCGGCGTGCTCGGTTATGGGATCGGGGCGCTGCTGTATGACTCGGTCGGCCATTGGCTCATCTCCTTCTACGGCCTGGGCGACAAGGTCGAGACCTTCCGCGAAGGCTATGCGCGCTGGGGCAGCTTGATCATCCTGCTCAAGGGCGTGACCCCCATCCCGTACAAGCTTGTTACGATCACGTCGGGCTTTGCCGGATATAATCTCGGGCTTTTCGTGGTGCTTTCGTTTGTGGCTCGCGGCATGCGGTTCTACCTTGTCGCATTCCTGCTCAGCCGCTACGGGGACGTCGCCCGCGAGATCATAGAGAGGCGCCTTGGCTTCTGGTTTACGGCGAGCGTCGCGGTCCTCCTCGCGGGCATTATTGCCGCAATCTACCTGTTCTAATTTGAACGCGATCTGCCGCACGTTCCCGCTCCTTACCCGCCCCCGCTTGCGGCGCTTGCGGAGGAAGGTAGAGTGGCAGCTGGAGGCCCCGCACGAGAGCTGCCGAACCGCGATGAGAATTGAGATGAAGCCGGAACAGGCGCGATGGCGCGAGCCACAATGCACCGCAGTTGCGGTGCGCGCCGGGGCGAGCCTGTTGGCGTTGAGTGCTTTTGTGTTTGCCTGCATCGCCGCGACGGCGCAGACGGGCGGCCCTGACGCGCCGTCGTCCGCTCCCACAAGTACGCCGGCGCCTTCGGAACCACAGGGCTTCTTCGACGCGTTCGGGAATTGGGTGCAGCAGGGTGTTGCCAATGCGGGCGCCGGCTTCGGCGCCGTGGTGGGAGCCGTCGGTGGGCAGGCCGGCCAGGCCGCAAAGGGCGCCGCCGATGCGGCCCGTAATGCCGCCACAAGCGTGACCAAGCTCCCGGTCGCCGGCATTACCGGCGGCCGCGAGCGTTGCATGCTCGCCCCCAACGGCGCCCCGGATTGCCGCGTCGCCGCCGCGGCGTTGTGCCGGGCCAAGGGCTATGTCGGCGGAACCAGCGTCGATTTTGAAACGGTCGAAAAGTGCCCGCCACCCTATCGGGTGTCCGGCCGCAACACGCCGGAAGGCGTTTGCACGATGGAGCACTTCGTCACCAAAGCGCTATGCCAATGAAGCCGGCCTCTCCGCGGCTCGGCGTTTGACCTCCACGTCATAAACGAGGCCGACGGCGCCGGGTCGGCGCGACACCACGATCTCGTCGTCGGAATCGACCCTGCCGAGATCGACGTCGCGCCCCGGCAGCAGGGCGATCATGCGCGGACCGATGCGCACAAACACGAAACGACCGCTCTCGGCGCCGTCCGCCACCCATTGCCGGATCCGTGCCTCATAGGGCGGCCTACTCCACGCATTCGGAAAGTTCGGGTCGACCGCGACCTGGAGATTGACGCCGTTGCGCTGGACATAGACCACGAACTTTGCCTTCTCGGGCTTCCATTCCGGGCCGAAGCTCGCATCCTGCATCCACAGGCAGTAGAACGCCCGGCACGATCCCGGCCGCTCCGCATAAATATTGCAGCCCTTGCCGAATACGGCGTGCCGGCACCACACCCCCGGCGGCTTGGCGAATTCCTCGATCGCCGGCACCTTGCAGCACATCATGCAGGTGCCGCAGGCGCGTCCCGGAACGAGGTGCGGCGGGTCAGGGATTGCCAATTCGTCGCCTTTCATGCGCAGTTGTAACTTGCCGGCGTAGCTTCAACAGACGCAGTATTCTGTCAATGTGGAGGGCTCGTCTGGACCGCAGCTCGGGAGCTTACAATGACAAAGGAAATCATGCACCTTGCGATGTTCACCGCCGTTGGCGGCTCCCTGCTTATGGCAATCGGCCTGTCGGCGCCGGCCCGGACCGTGGCCCAAGGCACCCAACAGGGCAACGAACAAAGCGCCGGGCTGCTCCAAGGTCGCGCGGCTTTCACCGATTGGAGCGCCGACCGGCCGGGCCTGCGCCGGCACATCAGGCCCGCGGACCTGCCGGCTGCGGATCTTGGCGCCTCGTTTTCGAATGGCGTGCGGATAACGCGTCGCTCGGCAAGCCAAAAGCCGGTTGTGCCTCCGGGGTTCGAAGTCAGCCTGTTCGCTGAGGGGCTCGATGAGCCGCGCCTTATTCGGGCTGCGCCCAATGGCGATATCTTCGTCGCAGAAAGCAGTGCCGACAGGGTTCGCGTGTTGCGGCCCTCGGATGCCGGCAAGCCGCGCAGCGAGGTGTTTGCGTCGGGTCTCACCGCCCCCTTCGGCATTGCGTTCTATCCGCCCGGCCCGGATCCGGAATGGGTCTACGTCGCCAATACCAGTTCGGTCGTGCGCTTTGCGTATCGCAGCGGCGACCTCGCGGCACGCGGCAAGCCTGAAACCGTGGTGCCGCGGCTGCCGACCGGCGGCCACTATACGCGTGACGTGGTGTTCTCGCCCGATGGATCGAAGATGTTCGTCTCGGTCGGCTCGGGATCCAATGCGGGCGAAAGGATGGGAAAGTTCGATCCGGTCATGCTCTCAGCATGGACGTCGCAGCATCCGCTCGGCGCTTCCTGGGGCAACGAGACCGATCGCGCCGACGTACTGGTGTTCGACCCCGATGGCCGCAACCGGCGCATCTATGCCACCGGTATCCGCAATTGCGTAGGCCTTGCGGTCGGCCCCAATGGCGACGTGTGGTGTTCGACCAACGAGCGCGACTCGATCGGCGATAACGTTCCACCCGACTACATCACGCGGGTTCGCGAGGGCGCATTCTACGGCTGGCCGTGGTACTACATCGGCGCCAACGAAGATCCGCGGCACAGCGGCGAGCGACCCGACCTCAAGGACAAGGTCACGGTGCCGGACGTCCTGCTCCAAGCCCATTCGGCCTCGCTCGGGCTCACGTTCTATAACGGGAGGCAATTTCCCGCCGAATACCGCGGCAACCTGTTTGCCGCCGAGCATGGCTCGTGGAATCGCAGCAAGCGGACCGGCTCCAAGGTGATCCGCGTCATCATGCGGGATGGCCAGCCGACCGGCGAGTATGAGGATTTCGCGACCGGCTTCGTGGTCAACGACGCATCGGCGTGGGGCCGCCCGGTCGGCGTTACAGTGACGCCGGACGGCGCCCTCTATGTCTCGGATGATGCCGGCGGCACGATCTGGCGTATCACCAGCACGGCGCGGGATTAGTGGAGCGTTTCCGAAATTCGAATCATATCGACATCATGCATCAGCCTCGTCCTGAGGAGCGCGCCCTTGCGCGCGTCTCGAAGGACGGCCACAGGCGAGATTGTGCCCGTGGCCATCCTTCGAGACGGCCGCGCGAAGAGCGCGGCCTCCTCAGGATGAGGTCCAAGTGGTTGATTTCGATCGTACGATGCGACTGGTTTCATGGAATCGACCCACTAGAGCGGACGGCCTCACCGCCCGATCAGCTTCATCGCCGCGTCGTAGTAGTGCAGGTCGACATAGCGTTCGGGGGGCGCTGCCTCGGTTTCCGGCTTGCGCTCGATCTCGGCCCGCAGCGCCAGCATGTTGCGGAAACCTTCGACGTCAAACCTGGCGTCGGGCGTGAAGCCTGAGGCCGGAACCACAAGCAGATCGTAGGTACGCTCCGCGATCTTGCGATCGAGCTTGAGCTTTTCGACCAGGAGCGCGACCGCCTCGGTCCGGTTGTTGCGGTCGCGAATCCACCGCACCGCCTGTACATAGGCGGCGAGATAGCGCTCCAGCGCCTCGGCGTTGTCGTTCGCCCACGCGCGCATCACAAACGCGCCCGCCGCCTGGTAGGGGCCGAGCAGATCGACGAGGCCGCCGAGGCTCTTGAGGCCCCGTTCTGCCGCCTCGACCGTGAACGGCAGATTGAGAATTCCGGCCGCATTGGCCTTGTCCTCGATCATCGCCTTGTAGCGGAACACCCCGGCGCCGACCTGCTTGACCGTGTAATCGGCGCCCTCCCGCAACCCGTGTTGCAACAGCAGCTTCTTGGCCTGCAGCGCGTAGGCGGTATCGGGCGCATCGACCACGATGGTCTTGCCGCGGAGGTCCGCGAACGACGAAATCTCGGGCTGCACGAAGAATTCGTTCATGCCGCTGTCGCCGCCGGATACGATGACGACGTCGCGCTTGGCGACCTCGATCATGGCGACCGCGTTGTCGAGGGCCGCGTGGGCGATCTGGAAGCGGCCGGCCGCAAGTCCGTCGCGCTGGCTCTGCGAGCTTTCGGTATTCTCCAGCTCGACCGCAAGCCCGTATTTGGCAAACAGGCCTTTGGCTATCCCGACATGAACCGGCAAGGCCTTGGCGTTCGGAAAGGTGTTGACCCGGATTCTCGTGGCTTCGGCGGCGCCCGCCTGGGCGGCCGCGACAACGACTGCAACGAGGACGGCGAACAGTACTGCGATCCGCCCCCTCCCTACCCTCCCCCGCATGCGGGGGAGGGTAGGGAGGGGGAGGCCGACCCGCCGCGACATCGAGGCGACAATGCGTGTTGTGACCATGAGGGACCTCGCCGGCACCGACATTTGACACCTCCGCGTTTCGCGCATTCATTTGCGTGCCTTGGACCAGAATAGCACCTCTTGGTAGGGAACCGGAATGCGCGCAATCACCCTCGATGAAGCCATGACGATCATCAACGGCTGCTTTGCAGCGGCCAAGTCGCGCCAGCTGCGGCCGCTGACGGCCGTGATCCTCGACGCAGGCGGCCGGCTCAAGGCGGCGCTGAAGCAGGATGGCTGCGCCATGCTGCGGTTCGAGGTCGCCTATGGCAAGGCCTATGCGTCCCTGTCGATGGGGCGGCCGTCACGTCTCGTGCTGCAGAAGCAGCGCGAGAAGCCGGTATTCATGGAAAACCTGATCGACTTGGCCGACGGGCCGATGTTCCTGGAGGCGGGCGGTCAGCTCATCCGGGATACCGCTGGGGAGGTCATCGGGGCGATCGGGGTCACAGGCGATGCAGGCGAAATGGACGATGTTTGCGCCATAGCCGGAATTCACGCGGCCGGCCACAAGACCTGCTCGGATTTCACCGATCCTGAGGTCATTCGCGCTATAAACGCCAAGGAAGCGACGCCCCGACCAGCAACACCTTGAGCAGGCTGCCATGTTGGAGCCATTTTGGTGGTGGTTGCTACGCGGGACTGTTGGTGGCGCTCTTGCGCTCGCCGCCGAGGCCACGCAATGTGACCGCGATTCTTTGCGAGGAGACCCACCCCGATGACCCAATTGCGCCGCCTGCTGCTGCCTGCGGTCGTCCTGTTGGCTGGCCTGCCGATGCTCGCCGGTTGCAGTACCGCCGGCGGCGGTTTCAGCAATCCGTTTACGACCGCGGCCGCGCCTTCGCCACCGCCGCCCCCGCCGGTCGTCCCGCCCGGCGTGCGCGCCGAGGAGATCGTCCGCCGTTGGGGCCTTGCCGCCTATCATCGCGAGCAGGATCGCCCCCGTGTCGAGGTCGCTGCAAAAGGCATGTGCGCGCAGCCATACAAGATTGAACCCTCATCGTCCGGCGGTGTCATGATGCTGGGCCACGACAATCCGCAGGTCCAGGAAATGGCCCTCAAGGGCAGCGTCGAGGGCAAGACCTATGTGGGCCCAGGCAGCGAACCAGCAGGGACTGATGACCGCGAAGTTGTGAGCTTCGACGGCCGAGTGCTGATCTTGAAATGGGTCGATCCTGAGGTGGCGGGCCGTTACGGTAACATGGTGCTGGTGCGTTGCGGCGTCGACGGAGCGCCAGAGCGTACCGCACGGGTCAAGCGAAGATCGGCCGCGGTGCAGCAGTGACCGTCACCACCTGACACAATCCGAACTGCGCGACCTCACGGAAGGGCTGGGGCTCGTCCGCGCGAGCGGTGTCGAACCGAAGCCCCCTCCCTTCCCTCCCACGCTTGCGAGGAGGGAAGGGAGGGGGCTCGCCGCGGCCGAAAATCGTGTCGGAATGCCGACACCCGTCTCTCATAAAAGTGGGGAGATTTACACCCCATTAAGGTGTTTCGCTCCATTCATTGCATGTCCATTCTGTGGACACCGAGTGGCTCCTATCCACTCTGTTTGACGCCTCCCTGTATGACTTGGAGCCGCCAAGAATGGCGGCTCTTTTTCTTAGTCCTTCGACCGCGGCCGCATTGACAGCGTGCCGCAAACCATCTCGCAAAGATTCTGCCAGCTCTGCTGGACACGAGCGCCGCGCAGGGGCATGCTTTTGCCTTTGTGAGGCGTAGACATGTCCGATCGCGTCATTGATGGGCTGCAACCGGTTTCGTTCGGCGCGCGGCTTGCTGCGTCGCAGAATTTTTCCCGGCTCTTCCGCGACGGCATGAAGCTCGTGGAGGACACGGCGGCCTATCTCGATGGCCCCGGCCGTCGGGAATCCAAGCTGCTCGATCGCGCCGCGTCGCTCGCTTATGCGACTGAAAGCATGCGGCTCACCACGCGCCTTATGCAGCTTGCCTCATGGCTCCTCCTCCATCGCGCCGTCAATGAGGGCGAGATGTCGCTGGCGCAGGCCAACAAGGATCGCATGAGGATCAAGCTGCCGGCCGAGGCCCCCCCACCCTACCCTCCCCCGGGGGAGGGGAGGGTGGGGGAAACGCCGGCACTGCCGGCCGGGCTCAATGACCTCATTGCGCGATCGAAGAAGCTGAAAGATCAGGTCCGGCGCCTCGACGCCACTATTCATGCGCCGCCCCCGACCGCGCCGGCCAGCGGCAATCCCTTTGAATTTCAACTTGGAATGTTGCGTGCGGCCTTCGAGCGGCGCCCGCCGTAGGCGCAACGAAGGCGTCAGGGATCCCAGGGAGACCTCTCCCGTCATGCCCGCGCTTGTCGCGGGCATCCACGTCTTTCTTGCGGGCTTTCAGCCAGAAGGACGTGGATGGCCGGGACAAGCCCGGCCATGACACTCGGGAAATTCGGACCGGATGCGCTCCTATTTCGTCTTATTCGTCAGGCCAAGCCCCGAGAACCGCTTCTGGAACCGGGACAGGCGACCGCCGCGATCAAGCAGTTGATGCGCGCCGCCGGTCCACGCCGGATGCGACTTCGGGTCGATGTCGAGGCGCATGGTGTCGCCCGGCTTGCCCCAGGTCGAACGCGTCAGGAACTCGGTGCCGTCGGTCATCACGACCTTGATCGTGTGATAGCCGGGGTGAATTTCGGATTTCATGACTTTAACTCTTTCGGCGCCGCCCAATGGCGCACCTGCAAGTTGTGGCGAAAAGGATGCCGGCTCTATAGCGCGGCGCTTGCGCAGATACAAGATCTGACAGGTGCGCTGTTTGGCGCGTCGATGGCGGTTGTCAGGACTGCTTCGGCGCGGCATTGTCCGGCCCGCCATGCCGCCAACGGGTACCCTTTATGAGCGTTGCCACCAAGTCCGAAGTTGAACCGATCGCCGCGGAGGCGCTCAAAGTTGCCGATCCGGCCGAGCGGCGGCGCAGCGTGCGGCCGCTGTTGGGACTCATTCCGTTTGTGGCGCGCTACCGGGGGCGCGCGACCGCGGCTCTCATTGCGCTCACGGTGGCGGCGGCCGCAACACTCGCGGTCCCGATCGCGGTGCGGCGCATGATTGACAACGGCTTCGACTCCGCCCGCGCCGGGCTGATCGACCAGTATTTCGGGGTGATGATCCTGGTGGTGGCGATTTTGGCCGGCGCCAGCGCCGCGCGCTACTACCTCGTCACAACACTTGGCGAGCGGGTGGTAGCCGACCTGCGCGACGCGGTCTTCGAGCGCGTGACCAGCTTATCGGCGTCGTTCTTCGATACGGCGAAAACCGGGGAGCTCGTCTCGCGGCTCACCGCCGACACCACCCAGATCAAGTCAGCGGTCGGCGCATCGGTTTCAGTAGCGCTGCGCAACCTTGTGCTGTTCTTCGGCTCCGCCGCCATGATGGTCATAACGAGCCCGCGGCTTTCCGCATTCGTGCTCGGCGCCATACCGGTGATCGTGCTGCCGCTGGTCGGATTCGGTCGCATGGTGCGCAAGCGCTCGCGCGCCGCGCAGGATACGCTCGCCGATGCTTCCGCCTACGCGGCGGAGCTGATCGGCGCAGTTCGCACCTTGCAGGCCTTCACCAACGAGAAGCTCGCGGTCCATCATTTCGCGCAAGCTGTGGAGCGCGCCTACGCGGCCGCGGTCTTCTCGACGCGAGCGCGCGCGGTCTTGACGGCGGTGATCATCTTTCTTGCCTCCTCAAGCGTCGTCGTGGTGCTGTGGGTCGGCGCGCAGGACGTGCTGGCGGCCCGCACCACCGCCGGAACATTGAGCCAATTCGTGCTGTTTGCCGTATTCGCGGCGACGGGATTGGGCCAGCTCAGCGAAGTATGGGGCGAGCTTTCCCAGGCCGCGGGCTCGGCCGAGCGGCTTTCGGAACTGTTGCGCCACGAACCCGATATCAAAGCGCCGGCTGCGCCGGTGCCGCTCCCCTCGCCGCCGCGCGGCGAAATCAGCTTCGATGCGGTGCGGTTTGCCTACCCGACGCGACGCGAGACCGACGTTCTCGACGGCATAAGCTTCACGGTCCGGGCGGGCGAGAAGGTCGCGATCGTCGGACCGTCGGGCGCCGGCAAGAGTACGATCTTCCATCTCATGCTGCGTTTCTACGACCCGCAGGCCGGCGCCGTGAGGTTCGACGGCGTGCGCATCGCGGATGCGGACCCGGGCGCGGTGCGCGGGCGCATTGCGCTCGTTCCGCAGGATACCGCGATTTTTGCGGACTCGATTGCCGAGAACATCCGGTTCGGACGGCCGGAAGCGACCGCGGATGAAATCGCGCGGGCAGCCGAACAGGCGGCCGCGGCCGAATTCATCGCCCGCCTTCCCCAACGCTACGACTCGATCGTCGGCGAACGCGGCGTGACGTTGTCGGGTGGTCAACGTCAGCGCATCGCCATCGCCCGCGCGATCTTGCGCAACGCGCCGTTGCTGCTGCTTGACGAGGCGACCTCCTCGCTCGACGCCGAAAGCGAAACCCTGGTCCAAGCCGCGCTGGCGCGATTGATGCGGGAGCGCACCACGCTCGTGATTGCCCATCGCCTCGCCACCGTGTTGTCGTGTGATCGCATCCTGGTGATGGACCGGGGCCGCATCGTGGAGGAGGGCACCCACGAGAGCCTCGCCGCCCAGGGCGGGCTCTATGCGCGGTTGGCGCGGCTGCAGTTCCAGAATACCTGAGCCGGCTCTGAGCCCCGCTTGATCTCCCGGTAGCCCGGATGGAGCGAAGCGTAATCCGGGAACGGCCTATCCCGGATTACGCTTCGCTCCATCCGGGCTACCGGCTCAACCTCTTCCCCTACTTCACCGCTCCGTCAGCTTCAGCTCCAGCCGGCGGTTGCGGCGGAAGGCGTCCTCGGTGAGGGCGGGATCGAGCGGCTGAAATTCGCCAAAGCCGGCCGCCACAAGGCGCTGGGGTGACACGCCCTTGGTAATGAGATACTGCACCACGGAGATCGCGCGCGCTGCCGATAACGCCCAATTCGACGGGTATTGCGACGTCACGATCGGCCTCACGTCGGTATGCCCGTCGACACGGAGCACCCAGGCGATTTCGGGCGGTATCTGCCTTTCGAGATCGAGTAGCGCGACCGCGAGCTTCTCGAGTTCGCTGCGGCCCTCGGCGTTGAGGACCGCGGAGCCGGAGTCGAAAAACAGCTCGGACTGGAACACGAAGCGGTCGCCGACGACCCTGATGTCGGGCCGCGTCCCCAGAATCTCCCTCAGCTTGCCAAAAAAGTCGGAGCGATAGCGCGACAATTCCTGCACCCGTTGGGCCAGCGCTATATTGAGCCGCTGGCCCAGGTCGGCGATGCGGGTCTGGGACTCCTTGTCGCGTTTTTCCGACGCGTCGAGGGCCGTCTCGAGCGCCGCCAGCTGGCGGCGCAGCGCCGCGATCTGTTGATTGAGGACTTCGACCTGGGCGAGCGCCCGCGCACTGACGTTTTTCTCGGAGTCGAGAGCACTGGCGAGCGCGCCGATCCGGCTTTGCGATTCCGCAATGATGCCTTGTATCGAGTTCGCGCCGGCACCCTCGACGGTCGCCTTGAGGCGGTCGCGTTCGCTCTCGACGCCCGAGAGGCCCGCACGCAGCCGGGCGATCTCCTCCTCCATGTCGACTTTGCCGGTCTTTTCCAGCGCCAACAAGTCGGTGAGCTGGGCGATTTGCACGTTGAGGCGAACCAGCGCCGTATCCTTGCCCGCCACCTCCTGCGACAGGAAGAACTGCACCATCACGAATACGGTGAGCAGGAAGATGGTGGCGAGGACGAGCGTCGCTAGCGCGTCGACGAATCCTGGCCAGTAATCGACACCTCGCTCGCGTCGGTTTCGTGCCGTAGCCATCGCACCTAGTCCCTTTGTGCCGGAGCGTGCGCCAGAATTTCCAAGAGCCGTCTGATTTCGCGATGCTGCACCGCTTGAGCATCAACCCATTCGCGAATCAATTGTTGCTCGCCGCGCATATGAACGACCAGGCCCTGGATGGCCTCGGCGAGATTCGCCATGGCGCTCGTTGCCCCCTTGCTCGGACCGCTATCCGTCATAACCTCGCGCAGACGCTCGATCACAGCGCGAATTTCTCCCCCTGCGTTCCCCAATGGGGAGGCTACGGCATCGGATGCGCCCCCGAGATCCCGCACCGTGGTGGCGAGCCAGTCTTCCAGATCCGTATAGAACCGGTTCTGTGCCTGACTGGTTTGCAGATCGAGAAATCCGAGCACCAGCGATGCGGCGAGACCGAACAGCGATGAGGAGAACGAAATCCCCATTCCGCCCAGCGGCGCCGCCAATCCGTCCCTGAGAGCATCGAACATGGCGCCGGCATCGCCGCCAACCTTCAACCCTTTAATGATGGTGCCGATTGAGCTCACCGTCTCGATCAAGCCCCAGAACGTTCCGAGCAGCCCGAGAAAGATCAGAAGCCCCGTCATGTAGCGCAACATGTCGCGCGCCTCGTCGAGCCGCGTCCCGATCGAATCGAGAAGGCTCTGCATGGTCGGCGACGAAATCGTCATGCGGCCCGCGTGGTCTCCCAGAATTGCCGCCATCGGGGCCAACAGCACCGGCGGGCGCTCGATCGCCAGCCCCGGGTCGGCAAGGCGGAAACTATTCACCCAGGCGATCTCGGGAAACAACCGGATCACCTGGCGAAAGGCCAGCAGGATACCGACGAGAAGCACCCCGATGATGAGAGCGTTGAGCCCCGGATTGGCCAGGAAGGCCACCGAGATTTGACGGTATAGAATAACGACGAGCAGCCCGCCGAGAACAAGGAAAACCAGCATCCGCACCAGGAAGATACGTGGGGATGATACCTTGAATGGATCGATGTCGTGTTGAACTCGCGGCGGTTCTACTTGGTCATGGCCGGGCTTGTCCCGGCCATCCCGATAATTGGCGCACTGTGGCCCTCCTGATCGAGATCGCCGGGACAAGCCCGGCGATGACGAATCGGTCGCCACGAGTTTTGCCCCTGTGTCCCTAAACATATATGCCACAACTTGGATCAAAAATACGGATAAGTAGGGCTTGCGGATCAGAGTTGAGGACGAATTGCGGTGCATTTAGGGCTTGTCGGGAGCATCATTTGCGGGAGTCCTTGAGAAGGCGAAGCAACGCTTTGTGCAGAAACTCGTTGCCGGCGATGACTTGGCGTTTGCTAAAAAAACCGTCACCGTCGTCGAGGTCGGTGGCGAAGCCTCCCGCCTCCCGCACCATCAGGACGCCGGCCGCCATATCCCAGGGCGAAAGATCGCGTTCCCAGAAGGCATCGAAGCGGCCGGCCGCCACCCACGCGAGGTCGAGCGCCGCGGCGCCAAACCGTCGCAGGCCGGCGACCTCTCCCTGCACGGCGGCCATTTCGCTGCCGAAAAGCGCAAGATCGCCGCGGCCGATATGCGGCATTCCGCATGCCACGACCGCTTCCGACATCCGTCGTCTTGCCGCGACCCGCAAACGCTGGTCGTTCAAAAACGCACCTTTGCCGCGTTCGGCCAGGAATAGTTCCTCGTTGGCAGGATTGTAAATGACACCCGCGACGATCACGCCGTCGCGCTCGAGTGCAATCGAAATTGCGAATTGCGGGATGCCATGCAGGAAATTGGTGGTTCCGTCGAGCGGGTCGACGATCCAGCAGTGGGATTTGTCGTCGCCCTCCCGACGGCCGCCTTCCTCGCCGAGAAAACTGTAGCCTGGCCTCGCCTTGGCGAGCTCCGCGTGCAGAATCTCTTCGGCGCGGCGGTCGGCCGCGGTGACGAAATTCGCCGGGCCTTTCATCGAGACCTGCAGGTTCTCGACTTCGCCGTAGTCGCGCTTGAGGCTGCGACCAGCCTTGCGGGCTGCCGCCGTCATGACGTTAAGCAGTGCGGAACGAAGCATGGAGGTGATGTGCATGCCGGACGCCGCAGCGTCAAGGCGCTAGCCGATGCTTCCAGCGTTTCCAAGGTATAAATCATATCGATATCATCCATCAGCCTTGTCCTGAGGAGCGCGCACCGAAGTCGGGCCTGCCCGACTTCGGCACTTAAGGAAGGATCGAAATCGGCAACAGCCGATTTCGATTGCGCGCGTCTCGAAGGACGGCCACAAGCGAGATCGTGCCCGCGGCCATCCTTCGAGACGGCCGCGCGAAGAGCGCGGCCTCCTCAGGATGAGGTCCGAGAGTTTGATTTCGATCGTTCGATGCGATTGATTTCACGTAGTAGGCGGTCGCCTCGGAGTCACGATTTCGGCTGCAGAACGGCGAGCCACGGCCGCGCCGCCTTTTCGGCAGCAGCGCGGACTTGCGGCGGCTGCTTTGCGGCGAATTGGTCGAGAGAAGGATCGCCATTGCCCCCCGCTTTGGCGATCAGGTGCCATTTGATCGCTTCGGTGGGATTGGTCGCCGCGCCGCGGCCGACGCTGAGGAGGATGGCCAGGCGGTTCTGGGCAATCGGGCTACCGCGCAGAGCGGCCTTGCGGAACAGCGCTGCTGCCTTGGCCTCATCCTTGGCGACACCGGTGCCGTTGAATAGCGCAATGGCGTATTCCACTTCGGCGTCGGGGTTTTCCGCAACCGCGGCGGCGGCAAGCAGGCGCGCGGCCTCTGCCGGGTTCTTCTCGACGCCCTTGCCGTCCTTGTAGAGCGTCGCAAGGGCGTATTGGGCTTCCGCGTTGCCCTGTTGAGCTGCAGCCTTGAACAATTCCGCAGCGCGACCGAAATCCTGCGGGAACTGTAGGCCTTCCAGGTAGAGCAAGCCGAGGTCGTAAGCGGCCGCGGCGTGGCCGAGCTTGGCGGCAGACGCAAACAGCCGCGCGGCCTCGGCCCGGTCATGCAGGCCGCCGCGGCGCGAAACGTGAAAGATGGCGAGGGCGAACATGGCATCGCGGTCGCCGCGGTTCGCCGCGAGCTGGTACCACTTCACAGCCTTGACTTCGTCCAGCGGCACGCCGAGGCCATTGGAATAAAGCTCTCCGAGCAGCGTCATGGCGCGCGGGTCCCCCTTTTCGTCGACACGTCGCGTCGCCTCCGCGAAAGCCGTGAGAAAATAGCCGCGCTGATAGGCGCCATAGGCGAGGTCGGGCTCCCGGCCGCCTCGCGCCGGCTGGCTGCCCGCCGTCGACCCGGCAGCGGGCTTGGGGTCCGAAGGCTTCGCGGCGGGGAACGGCCTGGGGAGCAGGGAGGCCGGCGGCGGCGCAGCCGGTGCTTGAGCCTCGAGCCGGTCGGCTGCGAGCGATGCCGCGAGCAATCCCAAGGCCGCCAACATGCGTGTAACGGAAATGCGATCGGTCACGTCGTCGTCTCCGTGACAGTGAGGCGCACCGCCGCCTCGGCGGCTGCGGCCTTGGGGCCGCGCGGATCATCGAACAACGCGTCCCCGACCGCGACGAAATCGGCGCCTGCCGCCACCAGGGCGTCGATGTCGTCAAGCGCGGTCGCGTACCCGACGCAGGGAATCTCGAACACCTCGGCCCACCAGGCAACGCGGTCGACAACGGCGTCGCGCAAGGGGTGATGGCCGGCGGTGTCGGGTTCGCCGAACATGACGTAGTCGGCGCCCGCCTCCGCCGCCACCATGGCATCGTGGCGGCTGCGAAGGCCGCCGGCGCCCGCGATATAGTTCGGCTTGAGCGTTCGAACGGCCGCCAGCAAGGCGTCCGGCCCGGCAAGATGGGCGCCGTCGGCGCCGGCGCGCGCGACGATGTCAGGCCGGCTATCGACGAGAAGCGCCGCACCCGCGCCCTGCACGCCTCCCGCTGCCGCTTTGACCCTGTTGATGAGGCTGCGCTCGTCTGCATCGCGCAGGCGTAACAGGACGGCTGCGACATCGACCGCGCGCAAGATCTCGGCCAGCACGCCCGAGAGCGCCGCCCCGTCGCTCACCGCAGGGGTGAGGATATAGAGCCGCGGTTTCGGTCTGATGCCGGATCGGGGAATCATGGGATCGTTGGCGATGCCTTTGTTTCCGGGCAAGTTGTCGGTAGCTCGTGTTCGAACGGCTTGTCGCACCGGCGTCCCGAACTCTAGCATCCTCGGCTCTCGTTAATCCTCTCGCCGGTGCGCCGCAAGGTCCCGCAAAGCCGCACCCGCCGAGGGGACGACGGCCAGGAACGATTTTGCGCGCGAAGGCTTCGCGTGATCCGGACCGCGGGCGTACCGCCCGCCTCTTTCTCCCAAAAGAGCGGGCGGGACGCCCGCGGTCCCAGCGAATCGCCGGCCGCACTACCGCCCGCGGTTGCCTTCGGGCTCGAGGTCGATAGCGAGCGCCTTCATGACGCGGTTGTGCATGATGTAGGTGCCGATGAGGACCGAAAGCTCGACGATCTCGCGGTCGTCGAAATGGCGGCCCACGTCGGCGAACACCTCGTCCGCCACCGAGGTGGACAGCGTCATCGCCTCCGCATAGGCGAGTGCGGCGCGCTCGCGCAAGTCGAACAGGTCGGTCGCGCGCCAATCGGTGAGCGCCTCGCATTCCGCGAGCGTCAATCCTTCGGCGAGGGCCAATCCGGGGATATGCTGCGCCAGCACGTAATCGACGCCATTGAGGTGCGCGACGCGGATGATGACGATTTCGCGCAACCGCCCGGTGAGCTTCGTCTTCCAGCGCACGGCGCCGTTATGGTCGAACCAGGTTTGCGCCAGCGCCGGGCTGTGCAGCAGTAGCTTGTAGACGTTGAGGAGCCCGCCGCGACGGCCCGCCTTGATGCGGGCGATCATCTCGCCAAGCTCGGGATGTTGCGTCTCTTCGATCAGCGAAATGCGCGCCATGAAATCCCCGCGGCCGATATGGGCGGTAAGCCCTGAGCAGGGCCGACATAGCAATTCGCTCCGCTGCGGGGAAGATTGCACGGAGCGCGGGCGTCCCGCCCGCTCTTGAACCCGGACGATGTAGGGGCGAACCCTTGTGGTCGCCCTGTTGGCGGACGCGGTGCGCAAAGTAGGGGCGACCACAAGGGTCGCCCCTACAGAAGCCAGATCAGAAAATCTTGATGGCGCTCACCAGCGTCTTCCACACACCCGAGGCCAGCGGAATTCCGACGATAGCCCAGAACATCAGGGCCTTGGCGCCGAGCCTGCCGATGACGGCGGCACCAGCCAGCGATTGAACCCCGCCTTGGCAATGATGCGTTCCCGGTCGAGCAGTCCCAACGCTGGCCCAAAGCCGCCTGCTTGTTCGATCGCCGTCATTGCGGTTTCCTCCGATATGGTCCTTACGAACTCTGTTACGCGGTCTCCGATTTCCTCATTTGCGTCGCCCGCAGCCTGTCGACCGCTTCGCGGACCGGCGGATCGAGGCCAACGCCTCCTGCGTCGAGATGCGCGATAATGGCGGCGCGCATGCGCGGGTCCCAAAATTTGGCCAGATGCTCGGCGGCACCCGCCACGGCCTTGTCGGGGCCCTGGCTGGCGAAGAACTTGCCGATCTGATTCGCCATGTAGACGAGCTTGTCAGGCGACATGGGCGACCCGTTCCTTGGCGATACGGCGGGGATGGGTGAAAATCTCGAAACCGTCGCCACGGGCGATGGCGACCAACGTGATGCCGGCGGCTTCGGCGGTGCGGACAGCGAGTGCCGTGGGCGCCGATATGGCGACGACGACTGGAACGCCGATGACAGCCGTCTTCTGCACCATCTCCACCGAAACGCGGCTGGTCAGCAGGATCATGCCGCTGCGGCCAACCACATGGTCGCGCGCGAGCGCGCCGCCGATCTTGTCGAGCGCGTTGTGACGCCCGACGTCCTCGCGCATGGCGACAAGTCCGCAAGCGGGCTGCCAGAATGCCGCGCCATGCACCGCGCGGGTTTCGCGGTTCAACGTTTGGGACGGGCCGATCGATTCAATGGCCCGCATGATGTCGCGCGGCGTAAACAGTTGACCGTCGGGAACGATCGGTGGCGGCCGGCAGGCCTCGCTGAGGGACTCAATGCCGCAAAGCCCGCATCCCGTAGGTCCGGCAAGTCGCCGGCGTCGCTCGCCGAAGGCCGCACTTTGCGGCTCGGCCAGCCACATCCGCAATTCGATCCCGATCGCGCTCTCGACAATGTCGAGCTCTTCAATCTCGTCGAGCGAAGAGACGATACCTTCGGTGAGGCTGAAGCCGCAGGCAAAGTCTTCCAAGTCTTGCGGCGTCGCCATCATGACGGCGTAGGATGTACCGTTGTAGGTGAAGGCGATCGCCGTCTCTTCCGGAATCGAGCGACTGCCATCGGAAAAATCGTTGGCGCGCCAGGCCCGGCGTGCGACGCGAGTAACAGGAACAAAACTCATGGCGTCATCGCCGGGCTTGTCCCGGCCCCCCCTACCCTCCCCCGCCTGCGGGGGAGGGTAGGGTGGGGGGTTGCACGGTGCCAGATTATCGGGACGGCCGGGACAAGCCCGGCCATGACCAAGCGGGGACGGCCACGAGTTTTGCCCCTGTTCCACGAAGTCTACTCCGCGGCTTCCACCACAACGCCGATACGGCGGCTCCGGCGCGCCAGCTCGTCGTAGCGCTCCTGCCACTCGGTCGGACCGTTCGATGGCGTGACCTGGACCGCGGTCACCTTGTACTCGGGGCAGTTCGTCGCCCAGTCCGAATACTCGGTGGTGACGACATTGG
>WNFC01006938.1_pt1 | contig 23677 bp, 23 predicted proteins | sample 5400541 | NCBI WGS metagenome assembly WNFC01 (sample SAMN13153342, study PRJNA577476) | soil metagenome | isolation source: 120 cm saprolite under Douglas fir tree site 2 hole 2 replicate 1 | place: USA:California | collected 2015-04-18
TGGACGTTGGCGTACAGCGGGATGGCGATCGCGGCGAGAATGCCGATGATCGCGACGACGATCATCAACTCGATGAGGGTAAAGCCGCGCTCGCTGCCCACCATCCTGTGTTTCCCGTGCCAGAACTTCGTCATGTACTTTGGCCTCCGTTCCAAGTGGAGATGTTGTTCTTTTGCCAAGCCGATAGGTGTTGTCTCGCGGATCGGCCGGTCGTGACGGTAGGAGGTGCACACCATGTGCCATCCGTTGAGGCGGCCGAGTATCAGAATTCGGGCCTCCGACATTCGATAGCTGTTCGGCGGTGGGCAGATCGGGCCAGAGGTCGGCGGGTGTTCTGGGTTCGACGTCTAGGTGGGACAGGAGCCTATGCGGTGGGGTCGCGCAGAAAGCACACACGCGGGGGGTGGGTTGCACCCCCCGCGTGGTTTGTTGCGGTTGCTGGTCAGGCGCTACGGGAGGCTGACGGTGGTGCTGTCGCCGGAGTTCGAGATGGTGAAGGTACCGGCGGAAGCGACCGGGGTGTAGACGTAGGTACCCCAGCCAGCCGGACCGGCCGGGATCGAGGCCATGAAGGGGCCGCCGACCTGACCGAGCGAGTTGGTCACCGCCGTGGTGAGGGCCGTGAGCGCGGTGGGGAGAGAGCCCACATGGGCGGAGTAGATGCTGACGGCCGACGCGAGGGCGCGGGCATCAGCCTGAGCCTTGGCCAGGCGCGCACGGGCCTGGACGTTGGCGTACAGCGGGATGGCGATCGCGGCGAGAATGCCGAAGGGTGAAGCCGCGCTGGTTGCCCAGCATCTTGCGGTTCCAGAACTTGTTCATTTCTCTTCCTCCTGGAAGCATCGTGGCCTTGTGGCCGAGTATGGAAGTTGAATTGCTTCTGGCGGGAGGTAAGTGCAGGTTCAGTGCCACCTGGACCCGTTGGAAATATGTCAGCTACTTGACATCAAGCCCGTGACTTATTCGCGCCTCAAACTTCCGACAACTGGTTGTTTAGATTATCTAATCTGGATTCCATCCCGACTCATCGTCCTGGGCCCGTCCGTCCCTGACAGCGGATCGGAAGCTGACGGCACCTGTTACTGTCAGGCCGAGGAATGTCATTCGTCTCCGGGCGCACCGCGCTTCGCCAGGCTGTGCTTCTGAAGCTTGTAGCGGAACTGGCGGAAGGTCATACGCAGAAGCTCGGCGGCCTTCGTCTGGACGCCGCCGGTCCGATCCAGGGCGCGCTGCAGATAGCGCCGCTCGAGGTCGTCGAGGGTAGCCTCGAGGTCCAGGCCCTCCTCCGGGATGTCGACAAGCTCGGGCCCCCGTGTAGGGCGCTCGCGCCGTACGGACTCGGGCAGGGAGTCGGCGCCGAGCATGTCTCCGGCCCCGAGCACGATTGCCCGCTCGAGGACATTCTCGAGCTCCCGGATGTTGCCGGGCCAATGGTAGCGCTCCAGGATCGCCAGCGCTTCCGGCGTGACCCCACGGACGTCTTTCCCGAGGTCCTTGCTGAATTTCTGCAGGAAGTGTGCGATGAGGAGGGGGATGTCCTCGCGGCGCTCGCGCAGGGGTGGCAGGTGGATGGGGAGCACATTCAGACGGTAGAACAGGTCTTCGCGCATCACCCCGTCGCGCACCGCGGTCTCGAGGTCGCGGTTCGACGCCGCGATGAGGCGCACGTCGGTCTTGACGTCGCGCGTGTCTCCGACGCGACGAATCTCACGCACCTGGATGGCCCTCAGGAGCTTGACCTGCAGCAACGCGGGAATTTCCGTGATCTCGTCCAGGAAGAGGGTGCCGCCCTCGGCGGCGGTGAACAGACCGATCTTGTTGGCCACCGCACCGGTGAACGCACCCTTCACGTGACCGAACAGCTCGGACTCCATCAAACCTTCCGGGATCGCCCCGCAGTTCACCGACACGAAGGGTTTGTCCCGGCGATGGCTGTTGAAGTGAATCGCGCGCGCCACGAGCTCCTTGCCGGTGCCGCTCTCTCCGGTGATCATTACCGTCGAGGGGCTGTCCGCGATCTTTCGGATCGTGTCGAAGACCTCCACCATCCGGGAGCTCTTGCCGATGATGTTCTCGAAGCGATGCTGGGTCTCCAGCTGCTTGCGAAGGTACTGATTCTCGGCGCGGAGGTGCTTGCGCTCGAGGGCGTTCTTGATGATCAGGTTGACTTCGTCGAGCTTGAACGGCTTGGTGATGTAGTCGTAGGCGCCGAGCTTCATCGCCTCCACCGCGGTCTCGGTCGAGGCCATCGCGGTCACCATGATCACCGCGGTGTCGGGCGACTGTTCCTTAGCCGCGCGCAAGACCTGGAGCCCGTCGACCTTCGGCATGCGAAGGTCGGTGATGATCGCGTCGAACGGATCGCGGCGGATCGCCTCGATCGCGGCCGCTCCCCCCTCGGCGAGGGTGACGTCGTAGCCGGCCTTCTGGAGCGTGATGGCCAGCAGGTCGCGCATGCTCTTCTCGTCGTCCACCACCAGGACCCGTGCTTCGCTCATGTCTTCCTCGTCTCGCGGGGTCGGTTTCCGGCGTTCGCCGTCGGCCGACCGGCCCGTCGCGTCAGGGTGCTCATCTGCTCCAAAGTCTGAATACTCCGGCTCACCCCCGGGTAGCTCCGTCGGGGGCCGGGAGGGTCAGGATGAACGTGGTGCCCTCGCCCACCCGGCTCCGCACCTCGATGGAGCCACCGTGCTCCTCGACGACCCGGTAGACGAGCGCAAGGCCGATGCCGCTGCCCTCCGGTTTGGTCGAGAAGAACGGCTCGAAGATATGGGGGAGGTCTCCGTCGGCGATGCCCTGGCCGGTGTCGGTGATGGAGATCTGAAGCCGACCGCCACGCTCCCGCAGCGGACGGGCACCCACCCGGAGCTCTCCTCCGTCCGGCATCGCCTGCACCGCGTTGAGACAGAGATTCCAGATCGCCTGGCGGAGCCGCTGTGGATCCGCTCGGGTCGCGAGGGTATCGCCGTATTCGCGGGCAACTTTCAGGTTGGCGGGCAGGGACCGATGCTCGATCAGCAACAGGACCTCGTCGAGGATCTCGGCCATGTTGATCTCGAGCGGCACCATCGGCGCCGGACGCGCGTACTCCAGGAAATCTCCCACGATCTGATTGAGGCGGGCCGACTCTCGCAGCACGATCTCGACGAGCTGACCCCGGGTGTGATCGGGGGGCAGGTCCCGGGCCAGCGCTTCGACCGCTCCCGAGATGGAGGCCAGCGGGTTCCTGATCTCGTGCGCCATGTTCGCCGACAGGCGGCCGACCGCGGCCAGGCGGTCGGCCTGGCGCATGCGCTGCTCCATCTGCTTGATGCTGGAGAGGTCCTGGCAGACTCCGATGAGGCCGGCCACGTCACCGGACCCCGAGCGAAGCGACCAGAAGGAGATGCCGACCGGCACCTCCTGTCCATCGCGTCGTCTCAGGCGGAACTCGTAGCGCGGGGCGGGCTCGCTGCCTTCCGAGACGGCCTGTCGCACGTCGTCGAGATTCACTCCGTGCCCGAAGATCGCTTCCCACGGTTGATCGATTGCTTCGTCGGCGCGCACCCCGGTGATGGACTCGGCCGCGCGGTTGAACGCGGTGACCTGTCCGGCCGGGTCCACGCCGACGAGGCCAGAGCCGACCGACTCGAAGATGAGATCTCGGAACGCTTGGAGGTCCGAGAGGTGCTTTCGCTGATCCTCCATGTGTTGCTGGATCTCGTGATAGCGACCGGCCAGAGCGCCGGTCAGGACCGCGACGAGCAAGAGGACCCCTGCGTTCATGAAGACGGTCAGGATCTCGACCGCGGTGTTCTCGGAAGGTTTCCCGATCTCGAGCATCGGCAGGATGGTTCGACCCCAGACCGGGAGGACGTAGAGCAGGCTGCACAGTGCCGCGATGATGAATCCGCCCGCCCGTGAGAGAGCGAAGCACGACGCCACCACCAGCAGGACGTAGAGCGGGATGAATACGGATTGAGGACCGCCACTCTCGGTGACGATGGCGGTGATCAGGACTGCGTCCAGCGCGAACTGGAACCACGCAATTCGCGCCGGCCGGATCTCCCACCGGTCGGCCACCGGCAGCACCAGGCAGGCCGCGATGCCTCCGAAGACCGTCAAGGTGAACGGCCCGAATGCATAGGGGAACGCCTCGGTGAACCGGAGCAGCGCCCCGACCGCGAGAACGATGGCGGCCGTGAGCAGCCGCGCCCGGTTCAGCCCCCAGAGAGACGACCGGAGCACCTGCGACTTGGGCAACCAGCGCTCGCGCTACTTGACCAGCGTGACCAGTTTGAAGATCGGAAGATACATGGCCACGACGAGTCCGCCGACCACGACGCCCAGGAAGACGATCATCATGGGCTCGAGCAGCGAGGTCAACGTGCTGACTGCGGTATCCACCTCGTCGTCGTAGAAGTCGGCGATCTTGCTCAGCATCGCGTCGAGGGCACCGGTCTGCTCGCCCACTGAGATCATCTGGGTGACCATCGGCGGGAAGACGCCCGATGTCCGTAGCGGATCGGCCAGGGTCTTGCCTTCGGTGACCGCGGCGCGGCACTGCAGCACCGCCTTCTCGACCACCTTGTTGCCCGCGGTGCGGGCGGTGATCCGCAGGCCGTCGAGGATGGGCACGCCGGACTGGACGAGGGTGCCGAGGGTGCGGGTGAATCGGGCCACCGCGACCTTGCGGACGAGGGTTCCGAAGACCGGGAGCTTGAGCATCAATGCGTCGATCGTGGCCCGCCCGTTCTCCGTTCGGTAGTAGGAGCGGAGCGCGATCACGCAACCGATGAGGCCCGCGATGATGAGCAGGATGTAGGCGCGCACGAAGTTCGAGAGCAAGAGCACCACCTTGGTCGGCAGGGGCAGGTCGGCGCCGAGGTCCTTGAACATCTGAGCAAAGGTCGGGATCACGAACGTCAGCATGAAGATGACGACCATGAGGGCGACGCCGATGATGGCGGCGGGATAGACCATCGCCGCCTTGACCTTGCGCTTGAGGGCGGCCGCTTTCTCGATGTAGGCGGCGAGACGTTGCAGGACGACGTCGAGGATACCGCCCGCCTCTCCGACCTCGACGAGGTTCGTGAAGAGATCGTCGAATGTCCGCGGGTGTCGCCGGAGCGCGTCCGCGAGAGTGGAGCCTCCCTCCACGTTGCGCGCGACCTGACCGGTGACCGACCGCAGGGTCTTGGACTCGCTCTGCTCGGCGAGGATGTTCAGACACTGCACCAGCGGCAAACCGGCGTCGATCATGGTGGAGAACTGGCGCGTGAAGATCGCCATCTCCTTGTCGTTGACCTTGCCCCCGAACTTGAAGGAGACCCTGGGCGCAGTCTTCTCCGCAATCTTGGTGACGAGGATCGCGCGTCGCCGGAGCTCGCCTACCGCGGCCGAGCGGTCGGGCGCCTCGATCTCCCCGTTCTGCATCCCATTGGCGGAACGACCTTGATAGACGAAGACAGCCATCGCGTGAGCCTCCTCGGTAGTCTACCGTCGGCCAAACGGAGAGCCGCCAGCTGCGGCGGCGGCCGGAGCGGCGGACGGGGCAGAGGCCGAGCCGAGCAGCCCGGCGAGCTCCTCGGGAAGGGAGCTCCGATTCAGCGCCTCCTCCCGGCTGATCCGGCGCTTCTGCACGAGCTCGGCCAGGGACTGGTTCATGGTCTGCATGCCGAATTTCTGGCCGGCCTGCATAGCGGAGTAGATCTGGTGGATCTTCTCCTCCCGGATGAGGTTCCGGATCGCGGGAGTCGCCACCATGATCTCGAGGGACATCGCCCGCCCTCGCCCGTCGGCGGTCGGGATCAGCTGCTGCGAGAGCACGCCCTCGAGCACGAGCGACAGCTGGGCCCGCACCTGGCCCTGCTGGCTGGTCGGGAACACGTCGATGATTCGGTTGATGGTCTGGGCGCAGGAGTTGGTGTGCAGGGTGCCGAGGGTCAGGTGGCCGGTCTCCGCGATGGTCAGCGCGGCCGAGATGGTCTCGAGGTCGCGCATTTCACCGACCAGCACCACGTCGGGGTCCTGCCGCAGGATGGACTTGAGCGCGTTCTTGAACGAATGCGTGTCGGAGAAGACCTCGCGCTGGTTCACCATGCACTTCTTGTGCTGGTGGACGAACTCGATCGGGTCCTCGATGGTGACGATGTGCTCGGCCCGCTCGGAGTTGACCTTGTCAACCATCGCGGCGAGCGTGGTCGACTTGCCGGAGCCGGTGGGACCGGTGACCAGGATGAGGCCCTTGGGGCGATCCGCCATCTGCTCGACGATCGCGGGCAGGCCCAGCTCGTCGAACCCGCGGATCTTGACCGGGATGACGCGGATGGCGGCGGCGACCGCGCCGCGCTGACGATACACGTTGCAGCGGAAACGGGCGAGGCCCTGGATGCCGAAGGACAGATCGAGCTCGTTTTCCTCCTCGAACTTCTGCTTCTGTCCCTCGTTCAGGACGCTATACGCCAGGCGCTGCGTGTCCTGGGGCATCTGCACCTCGAACTGGGTGAGGGGGGTCAGCTTGCCGTGCAGCCGAATCTGCGGGTGCGTCCCGGTGGTGATGTGCAGGTCGGAGGCCCCACGCTCGATCATCAGGGTCAACAGGTCGTGCATCGTCGCGGCCATTGGTTCCTTGAGCCTCCTTAGTCGGCTTGAAAGAGTATGACTCGGATACGCCCCTCAAGCCGCATGCAACCTGCGTTCCAGATTTTCCCGAGTTGCCCGGCACCACGCCGGGAAACCCGAAGGCGAGCCTGGGTGGCAGGGCTGACCAGGGAGAGACCAAACCATTCTAGCCCAGGGGTGGGCCAGGAAATGCGTATTGGCTGGCCCCCGCCCCGGGCAGGGGGTCCTTGGGGAACTAGCGAACGCCGCCCAGACGCTTCAGCACTTCGCTGAACGCCTTCTGGGCCTGGTCCTCGTAAAGGACGAAGAGCACCTTCTCGAGGCTCGAGTTACCGCGCTTCACGTGGTCGATCACGGTCGACATCACCGCGTCGGCCGACTGCGCGGCCGGGACCCCGCCGATTCCGCTGCCGAGGGCCGGAAAGGCCAGGGAGGACAGCTTGTGCTTCTCCGCGATCGCCAGGGTGGCCCGGGTGGCGGCGGTGATTTTTTCGGGATCGGCCTTGAGGTCCTTGCCCATGGTGACCGCGTGGATGACGTGCGTCGCAGCCAGATTCCCGGCGACCGTGAGCACGGCCTCGCCAATCTCGATCGGTCCTTGCCGCAGTGCGTCTTCCTCGATGACGACCCCGCCCTTGCGCTTTAGAGCGCTGGCCACGCCCGTGCCCATCAAGAGCTCGTCGTTCGCGGGGTTGACCACCGCGTCGACTTCCGCCTCCGTGATGTCGCCTCGCTCGACCACCACCGTTGTCTTCCCGATCTTGCACTTCATGGCCGCTTCCCGGTCCCTGGAAGATCCGCGCCTTCCCGCGCTTTCACCGCTTCCCACGCCCGATCTAGGTCTTCCGTCGATGCCTCGGTGACCGACCGTCCCCCGGCCCTCATCTCCGCCTCCACCTTCCCGAATCGTCGGGTGAACTTCTCGGAGGACCGTCGCAGGCACTCTTCGGCATCCATGCCTCGCAGCCGGGCCACGTTGACCATCGAGAACAGCTGGACCTTGCTCCAGGCATCCTGCCAACGCGTCCAGTCGAAGCCCACGCGGGCGGCCTTCGTCTGCAGGCGCTGAGCCCGGAGGAGCGCCGGCAGCGCCGCGGGGACGCCATCGAGGGCCGAGCCGGCGCGATCCTTGCCGGAGGCCTCCTCGTGCTTGATCTGCTCCCATTGCGCCAGCGCCTCGCGCGAGTCCGCGACGACGCGGTCGCCGAACACGTGCGGATGGCGGCGGGTCATCTTGGCGCAGAGCTGCCCGATCACGTCGTCGATCGTGAACTCCTCGGTCTCCGCGCCCAGCTGGCAGTGGAACACCACCTGGAACAGGAGATCTCCGAGCTCCTCCACGAGATGGTCACGTGAGCCCTCGTCGATGGCCTCGAGGACCTCGTAGGCCTCCTCGAGGAGATACGGCTTGAGCGAAGCCCGGGTCTGTTCGCGGTCCCACGGGCAGCCGCCGTCACCCCTGAGGCGAGCCATGAGTGAGAGGAGGGAGACGAAGCGATTGCCGGCGGCGTCAGCCATGGACGATCTAGAAGTGTACGCATCGGCATTATACACAACCGGTACATTCGCTTGAAGGGGCTCGGTCCGCGTGCTAGGCTCCCGGCCGAAAACAGGCGGAAACCCACGCCATGAGCGAGGAAGAGAGCTTCAAGGTCACCGATCGACGAGGCCGCGCCGAGGGAGCACCCAGTGGGGGGCCTCCCCCGCACGACCCCGGTGAATCCGGCGCTGCCTCCTCAGGTCCGAGCCAGCTCAGCTCGCTTTTCATGTTGTTCGCCAACTCCGCCCTGATCGGCCTCGGAGCCGTGGCGGCGCCCGGCTCGGGCGAGCGCGGGCCCGACCTCGAGCAGGCTCGCTCGGCCATCGACATCCTCCTCATGCTGCGGGAAAAGACGCACGGCAACCGCACCGAGCAGGAATCCCGGCTGCTGGAGGAGATCGTCTACGACCTGCAGATGCGCTTCGTCCGGACTGCTCGCGAAAGGTCCGTCTAGCGAGTCCTGATGGTAATTCGCCCCTCGCCGATCTCCAGCCGGTCGACGACACCGGGCACCTGCCATCGGAGTAGGGAGGCTCCCCGGGAGCCCAGCATCAGGCCCAAAAGCCAGTTGGGCGCCGGGATACGCCCGAGTCGCGCGCTGAGCAGGGTTGCCTCCGCGTAGCGTGGCCTTCGTGGTCCCGACGGGGCCTTCAGTTCCACGTGGCCGATCAACGTGAGCCAGACCGGCGACGCCAGGGTGTTACCCGGGAGAGCCGACGCGACCCAGGCCATCGGAGAGTCCTGGATGAGCGCGCCTAGTGACAGGCGCCCCTGCACCGAGGCCCGGTCAGGCTGGAGGTTGATCGCGACCGAGGTCAACCGCAAGCCAGCATCAGCTAGATGCCCGGAAACCATGGCCATGACCTCGGCTGGGCTCAAGACCAGCGGCTCGGACCGGGGCGATCGGCCGCTGCTCCGGAGGCCAATCTCGGCTAGCTTTCGTTCCAACGCCACGGGGTCTGCCCTGCCCGGGGTCGACGGCAGCAGGGGCGGAACTCCGTAGAGCCCGCTCCACGCCCACAGGGCTCCGCCGGCCAGGCATAGCAGCAGGACCAACCCGATGGTCGTGCCCAGACATCCGAGGCAGCCCAGCCGCATCGCCTGGACCCTATCATCTGCCCGCCCCCATTCAAAGCTTCTGATTTGATTGCTGTTTACAGGAAGTGCGGGGCTATGTTGACAGGCTGGCGCTCAGCATATATAAGTCATATAGACTTAGATTCGACCCAGGGCCGGATGGCCCTTATACAGGAGGAGGAAGGACTCATGGCGCTGATTCGATTCCGCCCGTTTTCGCAGGATCTCTCCAGTGACTTGACCGACGTCCACGCGCAGGTAAACCGGCTCCTCGACGGATTCCTGGGCCAGCCGCCCGGCTCGGGGAAGATCGAGCGCGTGTGGGCTCCTACCGCCGATATGTACGAGACCAAGAACCAGTTCGTGGTCACCACCGAGCTGCCGGGGCTCAGCGAGAAGGACATCCACCTGTCCCTCACCGACGACGTGCTCACCATCAAGGGCGAGCGACAGTGGACCGGCGATGTCGAGGAAGGGAGCCACCACCGTCGCGAGCGCTGGTTCGGCAAGTTCGAGCGTGCGTTCTCGCTGCCCACGCCGGTCGATGCCGGACAGGTCAAGGCGACCTATCGAGACGGGGTACTGACGGTGACGCTGCCGAAGGCAGAGGAGACCAGGCCGAAGGAGATCAAGATCGAGGCGGCCTAGCGCCGCCCCACCGCGGCGCCGGCGGGTCCGGGCGGCGATCGCTCGGCCCGCCGGCGCGGCGACGTGATCCAGACACTCAGACAGGAGAGAACACGACATGGCGAAGGTGATCGGCATTGACCTGGGAACGACGAACTCGGTAGTGGCGGTGGTGGAAGGCGGGGATCCCGCCGTCATCGCCAATCAGGAAGGGAGCCGCCTGACGCCTTCCGTGGTGGCGTTCACCAAGGAGGGCGAGACCCTCGTCGGGCAGGTGGCCAAGCGTCAGGCCATCACCAACCCCGACAACACGATCTTCTCCATCAAGCGTTTCATGGGCCGGCGGTATGACGAGGTCCTCAGCGAGATCAAGCTGGTGCCTTACAAAGTGCTCAAGGCCAAGAACGGTGACGCCCGCGTCGAGATCCGCGGGAAGGAGTACTCGCCGCCGGAGATCTCCGCGCTCGTGCTGCGCAAGCTGAAGGAGGCGGCCGAGGCGTATCTGGGCGAGAAGGTCACCCAGGCGGTGATCACCGTCCCCGCCTACTTCAACGACAGCCAGCGGCAGGCCACCAAGGACGCGGGGGCCATCGCCGGCCTCGAAGTCCTGCGCATCGTCAACGAGCCGACCGCCGCCGCGCTCGCCTACGGGCTCGACAAGAAAAAGGACGAGACGGTGGCGGTGTACGACCTGGGCGGCGGTACCTTCGACATCTCGGTCCTGGAGATCGGCGAAGGCGTAGTGGAGGTCAAGGCCACCAACGGTGACACGCACCTCGGTGGTGACGACTTCGACCAGCGCGTGATGGACTGGATCGCGGACGAGTTCAAGCGAGAGAACGGCATCGACCTGCGGAAGGACCGCATGGCGCTCCAGCGCCTCAAGGAGGCGTCGGAGAAAGCCAAGTGCGAGCTGTCGACCACCGTGCAGACCGAGATCAACCTTCCGTTCGTCACCGCGGACGCCACCGGTCCCAAGCACCTGGTGCTGACGCTCACGCGGGCGAAGCTCGAATCCCTGGTGGCCGACCTGATCGAGCGCAGCCTCACTCCGTGCCGCGAGGCGATGCGCCAGGCCGGGGTGAACCCCGGCGACATCGATGAGGTCATCCTGGTCGGCGGCCAGACCCGGATGCCGAAGGTCCAGGAAGAGGTTAAGAAGCTCTTCGGCAAAGAGCCGAACCGGACCGTCAATCCGGACGAGGTAGTGGCGCTCGGGGCGGCGGTGCAGGCGGCGGTACTCACCGGCGAGGTCAAGGACCTGCTGCTGCTGGACGTGACGCCCCTGTCCCTCGGTATCGAGACCCTGGGCGGGGTCATGACCAAGCTGATCGAGGCCAACACCACGATCCCCACCAAGAAGGCGGAGACGTTCACGACCGCTTCGGACAGCCAGCCCTCGGTGGAAGTCCACGTGGTTCAGGGTGAGCGGCCGATGGCGCGCGACAACCGCACCCTCGGGCGCTTCCATCTGGACGGGATCCCGCCCGCGCCCCGGAACGTGCCGCAGATCGAGGTGACGTTCGACATCGACGCAAACGGCATCCTGAACGTCTCGGCGCGCGACAAGGCGACCGGCAAGCAGCAGAACATCACGATCACCGCCTCCTCCGGCCTCAGCAAGGAAGAGATCGACCGGATGAAGCGGCGGCCGAGGCCGCGCTGACCGAGCTGCGGGAAGCGCTCAAGACCGACGATCTGGATCGGATCAGGAAGTCGCAGGAGGCGGTGACCCAGGCGTCGCACAAGCTCGCGGAGGCGATGTACCGCGATGCCCAGACCAAGAGTCAGCCGGGAGCCGCCGGCGCGCCGCAGTCCGACGCGGCCGCTGAGGGTAATGCGCCGAAGGGCGACGTTGTGGATGCGGAGTTCGAGGACCTGGGAGAGAAGAAATAGTGCCGGGCCGATTCGGCCGGCGATGAGGAGCGCGGGGCCTGCGCGATCGCGCGGGCCCCGCGCGTGACCATGCGCGACTACTATGCGGTGCTCGAGGTGGACGCCGACGCGACGGCGGTGCAGATCCGCCGCGCCTACCAGCGTCTGGCGCGCCGGTACTCCCCGGACGTCAATTTCTGGGAGCGCGAAGCGCGCGCGCTGTTCGAGGAGATCGCCGAGGCGTACCGCATCCTGAGCGATCCCACCACCCGGACCGTCTACGATCGCCAGGGTGCCCGGCCGGCCGGCAGCGGCCGGGCCGGCACGACCGAAGGCCGCCGGGGCGACGACGTCCATATTCCGGTCGAGCTGTCGTTCCAGCAGGCGGTGGCCGGAGTCGAGGTGGATGTGCCGATCGACCGACTGTCCCCGTGCGCCGGCTGCGGCGCGACCGGGGCGGCTCCGGGAGCCGAGCCGAGTGTATGCTCGCACTGTGGTGGCCTCGGCACCGTCTGGCGCGAGGCCTCCGGCCAGGGTGTCCGGTGCCCCGCCTGCGACGGGGCCGGCACCCGGGTATCCGAGCCCTGCGCGGCCTGTCGGGGCCGGGGGGTCTCGCCGAGCCGCGCGTCGATCCACGTCCCGCTGCCCCCAGGTCTCGACACCGGCGCCCAGCTGCGGGTGGCGGGAGAAGGCCACGCCGGTCCGTTCGGTGGCGCGCGGGGGGATCTGATCGTTGTCGCCCGCGTCCACGAGGATCCGCGGTACACCCGCAAGGGCGACAACCTCTATTGCGAGGTGCCGCTGACCCTGGTGGAGGCGGTGCTGGGGAGCCGGGTGCGCGTCCGGGGCGTGGATGGCATCGTCGACCTGGTGATCCCTCCCGGGACCCAGAGCGGCCAGACGTTTCGGCTCCGCGGCAAGGGAGTCCGACGGCTGGCGAGCGACGGCCGGGGCGACCTCTACGTCGCCACCCGGGTGGAGATCCCGCGCGATGTCGACACCCGGACCCAGGAGATGTTTCGAGAGCTGGGGCGCCTGCTTCCCGGGCGGCCCGCTGTCGCGGCCCCGGGGAGCGCGCGGGAATGACCGAGCGGAGCCGTCCCCTCTACATGATCGGGGTCGTCGCGGAGATGGTGAAGATCCATCCCCAGACCCTCCGGATGTACGAGAAGAAGGGGCTCATCCGTCCGAGCCGCACCGAAGGGAAGACCCGGATGTACTCGGCGGAGGACGTCGAGGAGATCGCCCGCGTCACCCGGCTCGCGCGCGACCTCGGGGTGAATCTCGCCGGCATCGAGATCATCCTAAAGATGAGGCGCCGGATGCTCGACATGCAGGCGCGGATCGAGGAATTGACCGATCACGTACGGGGTGACATGGCGGACGTGCGGGACGAAGCGCGGCGCGGCAAAGGCGAAGCGCTCGTCCGGGCGGCGTCGAGCCAGCTCTCCCCCGTCGATCTCTTTTGAGGGAAAGGAAGGCCATCACCATGGCAGACGATAAGGTGTCCACCGCGAGCGCCGACCCGCGGAACGCGGGTGCTCCCGTTCCTGACCAGGTCCCGATCCTGCCGTTGCGCGACACGGTGCTGTTCCCGCAGTCCGCCCTGCCGCTCGGCGCGGGGCGTGAGTCCTCGGTCCGGCTGCTCGAGGACGTGGTTCGGGGAAACCGCTTGATCGGTGTCTTCACCCAGCGGGACGCCTCGACGGAGGATCCGCAGGAGGCGGATCTGCATCGGATCGGGACCCTCGCGACCGTGCACAAGATCCTCAAGCAGCCGGACGGGACGGTCCGCCTCGTCGTCCAGGGGCTGCATCGCATCCGCATCGTCGAGATGTCGCAGGTGCGGCCGTACCTGGTGGCCCGGATCGCGGAAGAGCCCGAGTTCTCTCCTCCGGCCGGCGACTTGGAGACGGAGGCGCTCGCGCGGAACGCGGTGAACCTCTTCCGTCAGGTGGTCGAGCTGTCGCCGATGCTGCCGGACGAGCTGGCGACCGTCGTGCAGAATGTCACGCAGCCCGACCGGCTCGGTGACCTCATCGCGGCGACGCTGCCCGCCCTCACGACCCAGGCCAAGCAGGAGCTCCTCGAGACGCCCGACGTCAAGGCGCGGCTGGCGCGCCTCGTCGCGGTGCTCACCAAGGAGGCCGAGGTGCTGGCGCTCGGGTCCAAGATTCAGTCGCAGGTCGAGTCCGAGGTCGGCAAGAGCCAGCGCGAATACTATCTGCGGGAGCAGCTCAAGGCGATCCAGAAGGAGCTCGGCGCGACCGACGACCGCACCCAGGAGCTCGACGAGCTCCGGGAGAAGGTCGAGGCGGCCGGCATGACCGAGGAGGCCAAGAAGGAGGCCCTCCGGGAGCTGGACCGGCTCGGCAAGATGCCGCCGGCGGCGGCCGAGTACACGGTGGCGCGGACGTACCTCGACTGGCTGGTCGCGCTGCCGTGGAGCAAGCAGACGACGGACAACCTCGACATCGCGGAAGCGCGGCGAGTGCTGGACGCCGATCATTCGGGTCTGGAAAAGGTGAAGGACCGGATTCTCGAGTACCTGGCCGTCAAGTCGATGCGCCCGGCCGGCAAGGACCCGATCCTGTGCTTCGTCGGCCCTCCCGGCGTGGGCAAGACCTCGCTCGGCCGGTCGATCGCGCGGGCCCTCGGGCGGAAGTTCCACCGTATCTCGCTCGGCGGCATGCGCGACGAGGCGGAGATCCGCGGTCACCGGCGGACGTATATCGGCGCCCTGCCCGGCCAGATCATCCAGGGCCTGCGGCGCGCCGAGTCGAAGAACGCGGTGCTGATGCTGGACGAGGTCGACAAGCTCGGCATGGACTTCCGGGGTGATCCCGCCTCCGCGCTGCTGGAGGTGCTCGATCCGGAGCAGAACGTCGCGTTCCGGGATCACTACGTCGACGTGGCGTTCGATCTGTCCAAGATCCTCTTCATCACCACCGCCAACGTGCTGGACACCGTGCCGGCGCCGCTGCGGGATCGGATGGAAATCATCGAGATCGCGGGCTACACCGAGGAAGAGAAGGTCGCCATCGCGCGGACCCACCTGGTGCCCAAGCAGATCGCCGATCACGGCATGATCGACGGCGAGCACATCCGGTGGACCGATGGCGCCCTGCGCCGCCTGGTGCGGAGCTACACGCGGGAGGCGGGCCTGCGCAACCTCGAGCGCGAGATCGCGGCCATCACCCGCAAGGTGGCCAAGCGACGGGTCGAGGGGCACGTCCCGTCGGTGGAGGTGACGGAGGCGCTCGTCGGCGAGCTGCTGGGCGCCCCGAAGTACGAGCACGAGGAGCTGGAGGAGCGGACGCGGATCCCCGGTGTGGCGGTCGGCATGTCGTGGACTCCGACCGGTGGCGAGATCCTGTTCATCGAGGCGACCCGGATGAAGGGCAGCAAGACCCTGACCCTGACCGGCCAGCTGGGCGATGTCATGAAGGAGTCTGCCCAGACCGCGCTGTCCTGGGCTCGATCCCACGTGTCGGAGCTCGGCGTCCGGTCCGACTACTGGGACACGTCGGACATCCACATCCACGTGCCGGCGGGGGCAATTCCGAAGGATGGCCCCTCGGCGGGCGTCACCATGGTGACGGCACTCGTTTCCCTGATGACTCAGCGGCCCGTTCGCTCGGATCTCTCGATGACCGGCGAGGTGACGTTATCTGGCCGCGTCCTGCCCGTCGGGGGCATCAAGGAGAAGGTGCTCGGAGCGCGTCGTGCTGGCGTGAGAGTCGTTATCTTGCCGAAACGGAACGAGAAAAACCTCATCGAAGATGTCCCGAGCCAGGTGCGCGATGGGATGACCTTCCACCTCGTGGATACGGTCGACCAAGTGCTGAATCTGGCCTTGGAGGAGCCGATTCCCAAGGATAATCGAATCCGGGAGTCGTTGCTCCACGCGCGAAACTGAGCAGTAAGATACTGAAGTAAAAGGAGTCAGAGGCCGCCCACCCCGGGCGGCCTCTTGGCTTCTCGCCACCCCTTGGCACGTGTCTTGGACCTAAGCGGGTCGTGCTCCCCAAGACCGCTCTCCTCGCGGGTATAGCCCTGGCCGCCGCCACCATCTGGACGACAGGTGTGGCTGCCGGCGCCGACACCTATCGCCTGACCGACGGAGACGGCGTCGTCCACCTGACGAATGCTCCCACCGATCCGCGATACCGAGGGCTTCCGGTCGTGTCCGGCACCGCGACCGGATGGCTCCGCATGACCGAGACCTCGCAGCACCAGTTCTCGGCCGACATCCGGGAGATCTCGTCTCGCCACGGTGTGGATCCCCTGCTCGTCGAGTCGGTGATCCGCGCGGAGTCGGCGTTCAATCCGACCGCGGTCTCACGCACCGGCGCGCGCGGGCTGATGCAGCTCATGCCCAAGACCGCGGTGATGCTGGGCGTGCGCGATTCCTTCAACCCACGCGAGAACATCGAGGGTGGCGTGCGCCACCTGCGCTATCTCCTGGATCGCTATCCGGGCAACGTCTCCCTCGCGGTCGCGGCCTACAACGCGGGGGAAGGGGCGGTGGATTCTCATCGCGGAATCCCGCCGTACGCGGAGACCCAGCAGTACGTGCAGCGCGTGCTCCAGACCGGCGCCGCGTGGTCCGGGCGCAGCGTGGGCCCGCTCCCCAAGTCGGTTTACCGTTATGCCGGCCCCAACGGCTCGGTGACGTACAGCAATCTGCCGCCCGGCAGTCGCCTCACCGTCTCCCGTTAACGAGCTGCCGCCCGGCCGACCGATCAGTCGGGTCCGGGCCAGATCAGATCGAGGAAGCGGTCGAGCAGACCCTCCTTCACGAAGAGCTCGGTGGCCTCTCCGGTGGCGTACCGATCCATTCCCCAGAGCGCGGCCCGCTTGCCCTGTTCCTGGTTCATCTGGATGAAGACCTGCTGGTCCCGCGTGAAGGCGAGGGGAAGGTCCTCGTAGACCTGGGCGGTGAATGCGTTGACCGCAGGCCCGCCGATCGCGATGGCCGGGAACATCTCCGCCATCTCCTGGTTGAGCATCCACATGTCGGTCACCACCACCGCGCTGCGGTCCGACGATCCCTGGCAGCGCGAACCGATCGCGCGCTTCAGCTCGTAGGCGATCGGACGGTCCTCCTCCTCGGGGAGGATGCCGTAGCCGACCACGAGGAGCACCGTGTTGCGGACGTCGAAGTACCGGGACATCAGCGAATCAGGCGCGCGAGCTCCCGGAAGTCGTCGGAATCGGCCTGCCGCAGCAGCTGGAACAGGACGGTCTCGGTGGTGGTGACGACCGCTCCGGCCTGACGCAGCTGATCCATGGCGAGGCGCCAGTTCGCCTGGGTCCGCGAGGTGACCGCGTCCGCCACGATGTGAACCCCGTAGCCGGCGGCCAGCAGGTCGAGCGCCGACATCAGCACGCACACATGCGCTTCGATGCCTCCCAGCAAGACGTGGCGGGCACCGCTCGCAGTCAGACGGCTCCGGAACGCCTCCACCCCCCAGCACGAGAACGCGACCTTCTCGATCGGCTCGAGCCCGGTGGGCAGGGCCGCCTTCATCTCCGGCAGGGTATGCCCGAGACCCTTGGGATACTGCTCGGTCGCCAAGATCGGCAGCTGGAGACGCTGGGCCGCGGCGGCCAGGACCTTGAGGTTCCGCATCACTTCCTCGCGATGATCCGAGTCCATGGCGGGAAACAGCCGCTCCTGCACGTCGATCACGATCAGGGCGGTGTGCTCGCACCCGAGCGCCATGGGATGGGACGCGGATGCCGTCGCGGATGGGCTGCCGGGCTGGGTCATCGGATCCTCCCGAAGTGAGGGTCTGAAACCGTCGCCATCCTCTCACATCTGCGGGCGGAGGCAAGCCGTCGGGCGGCGCCCTCAGCGGGCGCGGTCGAGCGTGCGGTACTGGATGGCCTCGGCGACGTGCTCGGTGGCGATGGCGTCGACGGCGGCCAGGTCGGCGATGGTGCGGGCCACGCGGAGGAGGCGGTCGTGGGCGCGCGCGGAGAGGCCGAGGCGGGTGACGGCCAGGCCGAGGAGGCGCGCGGCGTCGGGCGGGAGCGTGCAGATCCGGCGGGTCTGGCGCCCCGACATGCGGGCGTTGGCGTGGGTGGCGGTGCCCGCGAACCGGGCGACCTGCCGGGCGCGTGCCGCGACGACGCGGGCCCGGATGGCGGCGGAGGGTTCGCCGACGGTGCTGGCGGTGAGCTCGGCGTGCGACAGGGCGGGGATCTCCAGGTGGAGATCGATGCGGTCGAGCAGGGGACGGGAGAGACGCCCCAGGTAGCGCACGCGCTCCGGCGGAGAGCAGGCGCAGCTCGGGAGTGACGCACAGCCCCGCCGGCAGGGGTTGGCGGCGGCGACGAGCTGGAAGCGGGCCGGGAACGCCACGGTGCCGGCGGCCCGCGAGACGACGACGCGCGCATCCTCGAGCGGCTGACGGAGCGCCTCGAGCACTCGGGTCGAGAACTCGGGCAGCTCGTCCAGACACGAACTACGAGGATACGGTGAAACGGCTCGCGGCCCTGAATCTCGATCCTGTGGAAGTGCCGGATGGGCACTGAGTTCCCTCGGATTCATCGAGGCAAGGACCACCTGTGATACGAGCCTCCTCACACTCCCAAGTCTCAGCAGAGGCCCCACGTGCGCTTGTGGAGGCTCTCCGGCGGCCGACGGCGGGCGCTTCTGTCCCATCTGCGGTAAGTCACTCAGGCCGCGGCAACGGGTCTGCTCCGGCAGGTGCCGAGCCCGAGCTTAGTCGGCCGCAAGCGCCTGCCGCGCATAAGCAATGCCCTCCCGGTAACTGGCGTCGGCCCAGCAGTACTGGCTTCTCCGAAGGGCGCTCTGGCCGTGAGCTTTCTGACGTTCGAGGGTGTCAGCGGCCCCTTCCACTCCGTCGTGAACACGTACGGCGACTCCGGGTAGGCGCGATGGATCTGCCGCAGGGCGCGCAGCTCCGGCCCACGGAGCGGGTGCGTGGAGGGGTACGGTGGCTGGCGCCTGGTCCGTCACAACCCGTAAGTGCGTGGTCTTGGTGTGTGCGAGAGCGGCGGGATGTATCACAACGAGGGAGCTACTGCACGCCGAGCGACGAGAACGACGAGGGTTCGACCTCTATTCCCTTTCTGGTCGCATATCAAGGAACTGCTCAAGACGCTCCGCGGGGACGGATCCCGATGACGGAGGGCGCCGGCTGCTGCTTCTGCCCGAGCAGCCGGAAGACCAACACGAGCACGGCCAGCATGTCGATATCCCCGCCCGCTCCCCACATGATGATCCCGCCCCACGCCTGATCTTCCTGGGCGCCGAGCATCAGCACGCGCGGGGCGAGCGCATAGGACGAGTAGAGCACCCAAGGGACGATGGCCAGCAGGAGCCCGAGCACCGTCTCCTGGAACGCCGCCAGGACCACGTAGACGATGCGGGTCCCGGGCTGGACTCGATTCCCAAGGCGCGGCGCCGGTCCGATCAGGGGCCACCAGAAGAGGACTCCGGTCCAGAAGAAGGCTAGATGCTCGCTGTCTTGGAGGAGTCGATCGCCCAGGGCCGCATCGTAGGGCCCGGGCAGGTGCCAGAGCCAGAGCGTGACCGTGTAGACCAGCCACGCCGCCGGCAGCCATGTGAGCGCCTGCGCGGCGATCCTCACGGGCGCGCCCGGTGCCAATAGGCGCCCAGCGCGAAAGCGAATGGGGCGGGGCAGGCCCCAGAGGATGGCCGTCAGCGGGAAGGCCCGGCGCGGTCAGCTGAGGAACTTCACAGGCATCGACTCGTCGTACGAGCCCTCCCAACACTCACAGATCCGCATCGACACCACCGCGAATACGCCGGAGAGTACCGCCGAACAGCTCGTCGCCATCTTGGAGGAGAGGGGCGCCATTAGGTGTCCATGTGAATCCAATCTGGCGGCACGCCTAGGCCCAGCTGATGACACTTCTACGCACTCCACCCAGTCAATCGGTGCGGCGCCGAGACTGCCGCAGCAGCCAGTCGATCACTGCGCCGGGCTCCGGCTCCTCTTCCCCGCGCGCCACGGCGCTCCGTGGCGGCTCCCCCCGAGGGGCGGGCGCACTCGGCGTGACGGACACGGCCGGGTTTGTGGGCGGCGGCGTCCCGCTCGGTTCGCCGATGGTCGTGCGGGGGGAGGCGGACGGCGTTCCAAGACGCTCTCGCTGCTCCGCGCCGGACATGGCAGCCGAGGTGCCACCCGGCGGAGCGGGCGTCCGCCGTTGCTTCACCCGCGGAACCGGCCGCACCGGTTCTGCGCCAAGGTTCGGTGGCTGGATGGCGTCCCGCCTCGTCACGCTTGGTGCTCCGGTAGTCGGTGAAAGGGCGAGTGGCGGGGCAACGTCTGCTTCCCTGCCTGGCGTCACCGTCTGGATCGGAACTGGCCGGTCACGTGCGTCGCCTTGGGAGCGATACCAGTAGCCGGCAGTGAGACCGACGCCTATCCCCACCAGGCCCACGATGATCGCGACGGCAGCGGATCTGAGGTGTCTCGCACCAATCTTCCGCAGACTCTCCGCGGCTCCATCCACCCACCTCGGAGGAGGAACGGAGAGGCCCACATCGCCTGGGGCATCGACCGTCTCGGCGCACCATTTGACGAGAACCGCGTCCACGACCAGCACATCCCGGATACGCGCGGTTGCCAACGCCTGAGCGCACACCCCATCGATCAGACGAGGGATCCCCTCGCTCACGGCCGCCACCTCTCGTGAGGCATCGGTCGTGAAGCGATCGGCATCGATGCCGGCCATGGTCAAGCGATGCCGGATGTACGCCGCGACCTCATCGGGGCTCAACGGCCCCAGCTCACAGCGCACCGTGATCCGGCTCGCAAGGCCGACATGTTCACCCTTGCGCAGGACGGCCGCGAGGCTGTTGTCGCCAACGAGGAGAATGCTGAGGACGCCGTCCCGGTCAAGGGCAGCGTGCGCATCCGCCTCGAGCAGGCGCTCGATTCCCGCGAAGAGCTCCGGACGCAGGTGCTGGGCCTCGTCGATCACCAGCAGCACACCTTCTGTCCGCGCGCGGGCGCTCGCGAGGAAGCGCGCGAACTGCTCGACGAACTCCTCCGAAGTCGACTGCTCCGACGGCAAGCCAAATGCTTCGGCTACGACCGCGTGGAAGTCCAGGAGCTCGAGGCCGGGATACGGCACCTTGCCCAACCTGATGCCCTCCCCGGCAAGGCTTTCCCCAAGCGCGTTGCCGAGAATGCTCTTGCCGGTGCCGACGTCACCCAGGAGAAGGAGCAGGCCCCGTTCATGCTCAACGGCGGCGCGCAGCCGGGTCAGGATCGTGGCGTACTGACCGGATAGCCACAGCTGTCCAGGATCCGTCGTCGGCTGAAAGGCGTTCGCTGACGTCGACGCGGTCCCCGGTGCCGTCGAGGATACCCTGACCACTGGCTGCCCCATCATGGGGCTCTCCTCACCTGACTACCCGGGCGTGGCGGGACGTGACGCTACGATGCAAGTTCATGGGCGGCGGCGTGAGAGCGATTCGTGGGTCGGTGGGGTTGTCCATAAGCGTGTGAATGATCGGGGATCAGTGGCGCTGCCACCGCGAACATACGGCGATGACCGAAATGCCCACACGCGCGCCGGGGGCTGATGGCGAACTTCGCATGTCCCCCAGCACCAATGACAACACTATCACTCAATGAGGTTCCTCCACCGCATCGTGTCGAAACTGGCGCGAGCGAAGAAGCAACCCGGTGGGGCTTCCCGCGGTGTCGCTCGCCGCCGGGACCGCCGGGCACCGGTACGCCGGAAAATAGTCCGGCGAACTGGCCTGCAATCCATTCGCGCCATTCCAGTACGCCTTTTGGCGGCAGAGCTCGTGGTAGGCCGCAGGTTCCACCACATAGCACCAGGTGGAAAAAGTATGCCGGCGGCTGGAAAAACCTGCCTTGTATTGAAACACCGAGTCCTGGTGCGAGCCGACGCCGCCGCCGAGATGGTGCACCCGCGCGCCCGAATCGGCCGCCCAGAGCCGTTCCGTATCCACGACCAGCCTGTCCGGTGAATGATCCAAAAACCCGTCGCGAGTGCCACCCAGGTGATCCTGAACGACGCCGTTGCAAATCGTCGCCAGACTCGCCGCGGCCACCTCGTTGCCAAACAGGACGACGAACAAATGCAAGGCAGAGCCCAACTCCCGCGCCAGCACTTCGAAATAGGCCGCCTCAAAAAAATAAGAGTGCTGGGCGTGCGCGCGCCGCATCGTCTCGTGATAAACACTCACGAACTCCGGCAGGTAGCGCTTCTCGTGGTCGTGGATCGCTACGAACCCGGCCCGCCGAAGCTTGTTGATAACGTGCCGGCAACTCTTGCGATATCCGCCCCACTGTTCCGCAAGCGGCCGGGTGAGATCAATCGAAACCGTCTCGCCCATCCGGCGGCATTCACCGAGGCCGGCCAGCAGTTCATGTTGGGAAATCAACGGGTGCAGCCGCGAAAAGGCCGCCACCACCCGCCGCTCGACCAGGGCCTCCTTCAGCGCAGCCTGAAAATTGCGAATGACAGTCGCTGGCATTTGGGCCGCCGAGGCGACGGGGCCGCCGTAGCCGTAGACGGAGGTCGCGTCCCTCCAGCCCGCCGTCTCCGCATCGTCCACGAGCCGCAGCAGCAGCGGCAGCGCAATGACATGCCCGCCCTCGGAATAGGTAAAAAGGTGCCCGACGCCTTCGCCCCGCTGCTCCGCGACGCGGTGATACTCGGGAAGGTGGTGAAAGTCGTACTGCACCGTTCGCTCGAGCACCGACATCCATTCCCGGCGCTGCTCAGTTCGCAGGATGCACAAGCCGTTCATCCCAGCGGCCCCAGGCTGAGAACGTCCCATGCTGAGAACTCCCCGGTTCGGTTCTTGCGGTTCGCGATTTCAAGCGCGGTTCCCAGCCCCGGCTCCGGTTTGTCCTCGAGGTACAGTTCCTCCCAAAATCTCAGCGCGACCCCCGACTTGACCCGTGGCTCCGGCACAGGCTGATTCAGGACTAGGTCCCGAACCGCCATCTCGACCTCGTTATAGCCAAAGTAGGCGCGCAGCGACACGCCGCCTGAATAACGGGGATTGATTTCAAATGTCACCGGCCCGCGCTCGGTGACGCGCAACTGGACATTGCACGGCCCGGCAGGGCGCAGCGCCGCCACCACCGCTTTTGCCTCGGCTTCAACCGCCGCATGGCTGCCGATCCGGGCTTTGTACGTATCCCCGGCGACCATATGGCGCCGCTGATAACTCATGGCGCCCACTTGCCGGCCGTCCTTCAAGGTATAGACCCCGACGCTATATTCCTCGTCGTCGGGTTGGAGGTATTCCTGCACGACCATTTCGGTCGCCTCGACGCGGAGAGCCTCGATCTCCTTCCAGGAATTCAGCCTGACCAAACCCCGCGCGCCGGTGCCGTGAAACGGCTTGGCGATCAGCGGGAAGCCCACCTCGCGGATGAGCCGCTGGAGATCGTCGTCCGCATCGAGGTGCGCAAACCGAGGAAAGCGCAGCCCTGCTCGTTCGAGGAAGCGGCACGTCTCCCATTTGTTCAAGGCGACCTGAAGCACCTCCGGCGGGCTCCCGACGACGATCGCTCCCGCCTCCGCCTGCAGCGCCGCCGCGTTGCGCGCGAGCAACTCCAGCTCTTTCTCGGAGCCGGGAAGGATCAACTGCACACCCTCGGCGACGCAAATCTCGCGCAGTTGGTCGAGATAGGCTTCCGCCTGCGAACAGTAGGGCAGGACAAATCCTTTCTCAACCCAGTTCAGCCCGACGGAAAGCTCGTCGCGATCCGTGCCCAGCACCCGACAGGGGATCGCCGACCGGCGAGCGGCTTTCACCAGGGCCTGTCCCACGGTATCGCCGACGCCCGTAACTAATACAGAGATTGGCTTCTCGTTGCTCATCAGGGTTCCACTCTCTCCAGATCGGCTCGTGAATGCTGCGTTGGCGTGCTCGGACTCTCCCCGGCTTCCTCGCCCCCG